>Ga0194125_10000497_pt1 | contig 65866 bp, 57 predicted proteins | sample TA2KigC250mmetaG_FD_148626 | JGI IMG/M metagenome (GOLD analysis project Ga0194125, IMG submission 148626) | Freshwater microbial communities from Lake Tanganyika, Tanzania - TA2015034 Kigoma Deep Cast 250m | ecosystem: Environmental > Aquatic > Freshwater > Lake | place: Tanzania: Lake...
AGGCGTTTTGCATGTCCGATTATGGTGGAACAACCAGATGGTCCACTCTCTTGACTATCCTCTGGCTGAGTTCCCTAGAGTTCACTTTTGAATCGTAAAGGAGTTCACTTTTCAAAAATTCCTAACAGCGGTCGACTTGGCAGCCGCCAAAGCGGGCCTTTGTTGTGAGTGATACGGCAATACCGATGAGCCAGAGCACAGGGGATGTTCTGTTCTAGCGCACAGCAATTGACTGGCTGCCGGTCATGAGGTATATTGGTCAAACGAGCGTTGCCTGCGAATGAAAAGGTCGCCTGCGTCCGAAAGTCAGGGTGACGATGGAGGAATGAAGGAATGAAAACACTTCGAAATGAGAAAATCCTGTTCACTGGTCTCACTGGGCAGATTGGCTTTCCCATGGCTACTAAGCTGGCCAAGAACAATGAGGTCTGGGGGATCGCACGATTTCGGGACAAGGCTAAGCAAGAAGAGGTTAAGAAGTCGGGGATCATCACCCGCGTGCTGGATTTGGCTAATCCAGATTTCCGTCAACTGCCGAAGGACTTCACCTACGTGATCCACTTTGGCGTCTTCCAGGAAGGGGGTCTGGACTTCGACTATGCCCTACGCGTCAACGCCGAAGGCACGGGCCTTCTGATGAACCATTGCCGCAAGGCACGTGCCTTCTTTGTTATGTCAACATGCTCCATCTATGAGACGCCACAAGACCCTTACCACGCAGCCAAGGAGACAGACCCAATAGGCGCCGACAGACCGGCGCATGCTCCTACGTACGCTGTCTCCAAGACGGCGGAGGAAGCCGTGGCGCGACTTATGGCGCGCCTACTGAACCTACCCACCACCATCGCCCGGATGAACGTGTCTTATGGGCCAGACGGAGGACTACCAGCATATCAGTTCGAGTGGATGCTGGCGGGTGCGCCGATCCCCACTATGGCGCGGCGCCGTTCGGTGACTACTCCTATTCATCAGGATGATATCAACGCTCAGATTACCGGGTTGCTCGCGGCGGCAAGCGTGCCAGCCACCATCGTCAACTGGGGAGGGGATGATGTGGTGGAAGAGGTGACCTACTGCCGTTACATGGCAAAGATCGCGGGTCTGGAAGCCAAGTTTGAGCGCACCAAGGATGCCGTCAGACATGTGGTCACCGACAATACTAAACGCATAGAGCTGGTCGGGAAATGTCGCGTGAAATGGCAAGATGGGATGCGTCACATGATTGCTGCACGGCACCCGGAGCTAAAGCTAAGAGTGTAGTCGGCCTGAGGCTTTGGAAAATTCTCGCTGACCGTCCACATTGGATTCCGTGTCAAGCAAGGAATGACATACTATGTAGTGGCCGGGGGCTATGCAAGTAGCCCTCTCTGTTCCAAATCTGTGGCAATGTCTTCGAGACCTAGCTCCTCGAGCGTTTTCCTGGTCTGAAGGCCTGTGGCCACATCCCAGCGCCTGAGCTGGTAATAGTCGCTTTTCATCCTCTCGAACGCCTCCCTGTCAACTACCGCGCCCTTCCGGGATATCACCTCTCCGTCTTTGCCCGGCACCAGGCACTCAGGGTTCGACATCTCATATTGCAGGGGCACAGTATAGCAGTGGTCTGGAACCTGATCGGAATCCCGTCCCCCATGCCCCTCCCTGACTGCTATGGCCCTCAGCAGATTAAAGACTCTTTCGCCGATACCATCCAGTTCCTCTTTGTCTACCGCCACGCCGGTAACAGCAGAGAGAATCTTGCTTTCTATTGTGGGGTCTCCCACGTGATCCTCCGATGATTCCAGGTCCATGATGGGCGACTGGAAATCACACAGGATAAGGCACTCCTTGGCTGTCTGGCGATTCTGTATCTTCTTTGCGCCCAGCGCCTTTCCTTCGTAGGTGGAGAAATCTGCGGCCAACTCACTGCCCCAGAATCTGGCAGCAATCGCCCGGGCGACACCGCTGGAGGCCAGGGCACCTTCACTTCCTTTGGCCCACAACAGCCACTTGGGTATGAGGGCACCAACCTCATGGAGTTGCACATTGGGTAGTCTCGGCCCGATAGCGTACAGCAAGGCGGTGAGCGGATAGAGTCTCGGCCCATAAGTGTCGGTGTAGGCAGGGCCAGCCAGGTAGCCGATGGTATTCACCTGCTCTAAAGCAGCAGGCCCTAGAGAATGAGCCGCTTTGGCCACCCCTTGAGCCAGTAGGTCTCCCAGACCTTCACGAAAGGATATTCTGTGGAACAAGGCATCCACAAACTCCAGAGTCCCCGCTTTAGATATGGGGATGCCCGCACTCTCGTCCGTCAGCACTCCAGCCCTGTAGCAGGATATAAGCCAGCCTATCATGCGCTCAATACCCTTGGTGTCCAGCCCATAGTCATCGCAGAGCCTGGTGGCGTGGAAGGGCAAATCGCTGGGCATGTCCTTCCACGCTCCGTAGTACCACACAGCGTAGGGTTGATAGAACATGGCGGAGTGGCACATGTACTTGCCGGCCGAGCCGTTTTCAGCCTCATAGATTCCGCGAAAGCAGCCGGTGCAGCCGTAGCACGGGTCGAGCCGCTTCATCTTGTGGCTGAGGCTGGGCACCACGTCCCTCGAATAGCGCACTCCTGACATGGGGCCGCGGATTCTGCGCAGCCCACGGCGGTAGGCCTCCAGCTCCCGCAGCCTCTCTGGCTGGGCTACCTTCACGCCTTTGTCATCGCTCTGGACTGCAATTGCCTTTAGCCGCTTCGAGCCCATGACGGCCCCCAGCCCCCCGGCACCGCAGGCATCGTTGTCGGCCACAATGGTAGCCATGACGGCCATGTTTTCGCCTGCTGGGCCGACGGCAGCGACGCTGGCTGAATTTCCTAACTCACCCTTAAGAATCTCCCCGGTCTTGACAGCGCCCTTCCCCCATAGTGCTGAAGCGTCCCTTATCTCGGCTACGTCATTGTGGACGAAGAGGTAAACGGGCCTCTCAGATTTACCTTGAACTACGAGGGCGTCATAGCCAGCAAATTTGAGGTGTGCCCCCCACATCCCCCCGAGATTGCCATAGCAGAATTGCTCTGGAGTAGGAGCAGGCGATTTCCCACAAATCTGCCATCTGGAGCCGCCATTCAACCCGCGCACACCGGTCAAAGGCCCGGTGACGAACACCAGCCTATTGTCTTCATGAAGAGCACCAACTTCTGGTGAGACCTGATCCCAATGTATCTTAGCAGCGAGGCCCCTGCCGCCCAGAAACCGGTCAACATAGTCCAGGTTGGACATCGTGGAGGCGGTCCCCGAGGACAAGTCCACCGTGAGTATCCGCCCGGCATATCCGAAATCTGCGCCTTTTGTGGTCATCGCTATCTCCTTTTCGTTTGGGACTTCGTGGGACATCTTATCCCATGAACATCGCCCCAGCATCTCATGAAGTGAGACCCTTAGCTACGCTCAGGGTGACAGCATCAATAGGTGTCATTCTGATCCGTCCGCAGGCGGAGAAGAATCTGGGTTGTTGGGCAGAACTAGCCCTCCGTGGCGAACTTCTCCTTGTGCACATGTTTCACGATTGTTCTCTTTATTTTCCACTCGCCCTTTTCCTTCACATACTCGTCTTCATAGTAGCCGTAGCCCCTGGTCCCTTTGCCGTTCTGGCGATTGAGCAAGTAGTCGTTTAGCGCCCATGTGGCCCTGGCGGTTGTGTTGCTGGTTATTTCAATCTCAGCATTGTGACCATGGTGTACAGTCACGATATGGTCCACACCCAGTCCTTGCTTCAAGAAATCCACAATGGGCTTCCCACCTTCAACGAAGATGTTTCGCTCGTGTTCTGCCAGCACGGCATCCGCGGTAAAACAGCCGACCATTTCGTCCCAGAGCTTCGTGTCAAGGAAGCGAAAATACCTGGCCTTCAGTTTCCTGATAGCCTCGATTTCCTCCAGAGCGCGGGGCTTTTCACTCGTTTCTCTACTTGCTGACTCAGACATGTTGGTATCCTCCCTTCGAATTCCTTCAATTCGTAAGCGGGCTGTAAGTGTTCTGGACACACCTCTCATAGGGACAGAGACACCCTGTTGTGTGTGCCCCCATTCTAGTCGCTTGCCTTCCCATCCGTCAATCTCGCTCATAGCATTAACAACTCCGTGCAGGGCATGCCGCCTCGCTTCGATGTGCCGTGACTGTCGCGGCAGTCTTGCCCCGGTTGTAGCCGAAATCGGATATGGTGCGTAAGTTGACAGCCCGCAGTGCTTCCCATATCCTACGGGCGTGGGAAAGACATTATTGCCAGAAAGGAACGTGAAACTATGGGCAGGCAGACAATAGCCGAACTCTTCGACCTGAAGGGGAAGGGTGCTGTGGTGACCGGTGGCGCCATGGGCATCGGGCAAGCCATCGCCTTCAGACTGGCCGAGGCTGGCGCCAACGTTATGATCACCGATATCGCAATGGAGGCAGCCAACCAGACGGTAGAGCAGATTAAGGCCACAGGAGGCAAAGCCTGGGCTATTCAAGCCGACGTCAGTTCGGCTGCCGACGCCAGGAAGATAGCAAAGACTGCAGTAGAGGTACTGGGCAGCCTGGACATACTGGTCAACAATGCGGGCGTCTACCCCTGGTCGCCTGTCATGGAGATCACGGAACAGATGTGGGACAGAACACACGATATCAACCTCAAAGGGGTCTTTTTCTGTTCCCAGGCAGCGGCTACGGAGATGATCAGAGCTGGCCGCGGGGGAAAGATCATCAACATAGCCTCGAAAGACGGCATAAACCCAGGGGGCAATGCTGCAGCCTCATACGTTGCCTCCAAGGGCGGAGTGATCATGCTCACCAAGGCCCTGGCACTGGAACTGGCACCTCATAATATCCTGGTCAATGCCGTGGCCCCAGGTGGCATTGTGACGCCAGGTGGCAAAGGAATGGCGCGCGACCTCAGAGCGAAAGGGGTGGACCTCGTGGAAGTGGGCAAGAGGGCCAAGGAGCGCACGCCCTTGGGCCACGCCGGCGAACCTGATGATATTGCCAAGGTGGTACTCTTCTTGGCCAGTGCGGCGGCGGACTATATGACCGGCAGCCTGCTGCTGGTGGACGGAGGATACCTGTTATCGTAATTAGGCGAGGCCATGTCTCAGCAGATGGGTTCTCAATGCGGCATTGAACTCAAGGTTGATATCACCCATTTCTGGGAAACATTCCTTGGGCAACTATGCCGACTCGGTTCCCCGCCTTCGCCCCCCTAAATTCTTATAAAATCTTTATAACTTTTTCGTACCTTCCTCGTGCCTTTTTGTAGACAATTGCGTACCGTTGTGTTCAAATATAGTTTCGTTGTGTGAACACTGTGGGTTAAGTGACATAAGTCAATCACTTGTGAGATGGGCTATCGTGGCAATATTCCTTAACAATATACGCTTCACGATGGGCGAGAGTGATTAGTTGCCATTGGGCAGCGTGAAGTGCCAAAGCAGCCACTGGCAGCAGTGCTGAGATTAACTGGCTTCGTTCGGCATGAAAGTCTGAGTTGTCAAACATACTCGATGGCACAGTATTGACAATCTCTAGATCGGTAGCGCACCTGAAACCGTCGGCAGAGGGGTGATCTTGAAATGGTTGAGCTTCCTTATGATAGGTTCATACGGGCTTATACCAAGGACGATATGGTATTCAAGGAGAACAACCCCGGGAAAGAAATGTTCATCGTCCGTTCAGGGAAGATACACCTGTATAAGGAGCGGCAAGATGGAAGAATCCTCCTCGCCGCTGTTCACGAGGGAGAGTTTTTTGGGGAGATGTCTCTCGTGGATAACAGTCCTCGGTCTGCCACTGCCATCGCCGCTGAGGATACCGAGCTCATTGTTCTCGACGAACCAAAGTTCCTTTATCTTCTCCACCACCAACCCGAGTTTGCTCTGGTCGTCATGCAAAAACTGTGCGAGACTCTGCGTCGGGTGACGGATGGATGGGCGCACGAAAGACAAAATGGAAACATCCTTCCCTAAAGAACTGAGACCCAATATATATCAGCTACCGGCAGAAAAACCTGGGAGCCATGTCTACCTCATAAAAGGAGAAGCCAAGAATCTACTCATCGATACTGGGGTTACCGCCAAGTTCGCTCAGCTTGCCAGCCAGTTGCAGAAATTGGGCCTGGGTGTAAAGGATATACATTTCGTCATTCTCACTCACGAACACTTCGACCACATAGGGGCCACCACCTTTTTCGATACGGCGGTTATTGCGGCTCACGCCCTGGCCGCAAACAAGATCGAACTTCAAGATGAGTTTGTAACCTACAACAAATACTTCAATATTCCCTCCAAGCCTTTCTATGCCAACCTCTGGCTGGAGGACAAGATACTGGTAGACCTGGGCAACTATAAGTTACAGGTACTTCATACCCCGGGACACAGCTCAGGATGCATCTGTCTCTATGAGCTTAGGGAGAAGGTGCTTTTCTCCGGAGATACCGTTTTCTCTGGCGGGCTTCTTTCAGATATTGGTAGCTCGGGTAATATCAGCGACTATGTAAGTTCGTTACAGCGATTGGCTAATCTCAAAGTGGAAGCGCTTTACCCTGGACACGGGCCTATCTCTTCTGCTCCTGGAGAAGACATCAGTCGAGCGGTGGCATACGCCCGCACGATGATGGAGGAATCGAAACTACTTTTTGAAGCCCTGGCGAAGAGCGAGTCCCGACTGAAGGTCTTGAAAAAGTTTGGTAAGAAGCCTATTCAAACGGAATAACGCGCCCGGCTACAAGAGCCAGAAGTGGAGGTGGACCATCAAACTGGGAAAATTTGCACTAGGCATAGTCGGTTCACTGGCGATAGTACTCCTCGGTATTCATTTCCTCCTTCCCTCCTTTTCCCGCTCGGCTCTCTCTCTTCCTCTGTCAACGAAACTAACTGTCATCTCGCATGATGTGTTTGTGAAAGAGGGGGATTCGGGAAATTGGGAGAGGATAGCAACAGAGGCAAGCCTAAAAGAAGGGAACTGGGTGAAGACTTCCTCCAAAGGGCGGGCTGTTATCACCTTCTTCGAAGGTAGCTCCACCGAGATTGAGCCTGATACCGTTGTCTGCCTTGAAGAATTGTTCTCAACTCTCAAAGGTTCCAGCACAATAAGGCTGAATCAGCAGGCGGGCCACACATGGAGCAGCGTGGGAAGACTCTTTGACCCAGCGTCACGCTTTGAGGTAACGACGACAGCGGCTGCAGCAGTAGTGCGAGGCACACTTATTGGTATTGATGCAGAAGAAGATGGACACACTACAGTCAAGGTTTTTGCAGGCGAGGCAGGGGTCAGAGGTGAAGGGCATGAGGTAACTGTATCTGCTGGCTGGCAAACCACAGTCAACCCTGGTCAACCACCATCCCCTCCCTCCCTGATCCCTCCCCCATCACGCCAGCTCACCGTGTCTATAGGCTTATCTGCCTGGCTTCAGATAATTGACCCCCTGGGCAGAAACACCGGCATGATTCCCCCGGGGTTCGGGGTTAACCGGATCCCCTTTAGCATTACCACGATTGCCGCCGAGGAGCAAACTGTGACTATAAATGATCCTGTGGCTGGAAAATATTTCATTGCCTTTTATGCGCAGGATAATGGCTCAGTTCGAGTGACTGCCAAGGCCACTTCACAGAATGGGTTCAGTCAGCAAGAAAACCGAGAATTGGAGGTTAAGAAAGGCTGGGGTTACTACATTTCACTGGAACTGGATGTTGATGAGCAAGGGGTTATCACGTCTCTGGTTTCTGGGGAGGTTAGGGCCCTGGAGCCTGGCTTCGTCGCCGACAAGTTTTATGGCATCAAATACAGGCCTTATGACTCATGACAGTTTCCAACCGAATGCCGGAACATAAGGAGGACCAGATGTGCTTGTCTGCCAATGCCTTATTGGGATTAGGGACGAGCTAACATGTTTTCCTATCTAAAAAGCCTTCTACGAAAAGGGACGAGAAAACAAAGGAGGTTACGAAACCACTCTCTAATCCTGTTGAGCTTAGGAGTAGTTTTTGGGCTGATTGTCTTTTCCATCCAGCCCTTCAGTAGCTTCAATTGGCGGCTTAAGGATTCTCTCTTCAACTCCAGAGCACCTACACCTGACATTGTCATTGTTGCCATTGACGACGAGACCTTACAGACTTACGGAAGGCTGGGCGACTGGTCCCGTTCCCTGCACGCCCAGGCCATAGATAATTTGAAAGCAGCCCAGGCAGAGGTAATCGGCTTTGATGTGCTATTCGCCGAGCCAGCAGAGGGCGATACCGACCTGGAAGCAGCGATATCGGATGCCGAGAATGTCATCATGCCGGTTGTGGGTACTGGTCTTTTGAAGACAAAAGGAGAGGTTGTCTTCAATGATTTTGTTACCCCCACCACGGCTTTTTCCAGTGTCCCCGCCGCTCTCGGGCATGTTAACGTGCTTGTTGATGGTGACGGGACGGTACGCCGCCTCCCTGTCATCGCTAGTGATGTTTCTGGGGGAACCTATTCCTCTTTCTCCACAGCCATAGTTTCGGTGGCACGGGGCGAGCCTCCCCCCGATATCCCTACGGACAGCTCCAGGGGCATGCGCATTAATTATGTTGGTGGTCCTGGATCCTTTCCCCGCATCTCCTATAAGGACGTGATCACGGGGGATTTCGACCCACGGTTAGTTAGAGGAAAGATAGTGCTTATTGGCACAACCGCTGTAGGTAGTGGAGACTTGTTTAGCACCCCTGCCCCTGGTGGGCAAATGTATGGCGTCGAAGTACACGCAAACGCCATAGATACCATTATCACAGGTAAATTTGTTGCCGATTCCGGGGGTGGAATTACTTTGCTGGCCATCCTCCTCACGGCAGCAGTATGTGGCGTGTTTCTGCCGCGATTGACGTTGCGGAGGAGCGGCCTGCTCACCGCGGCACTCCTCGGAGCCTTCATTGGGGCTGTTATTGTGTGTTTTGGCAAAGGCTATATGCTAGACATCATTTACACCCCAATAGCACTCGCCCTCTTCTTCGTAGGCGTGGTCCTCTGCCGCGTGACCGCTGAGATGGCCGATAGGCAGGAGGTCACCGGCCTTTTCGGCAAGTATGTCTCCCCGCAGGTTGCCGGGGCTATCATTGCGATGGCTGATAAGGATGAGCTGACTCTCACTGGCGAGAAACGTGAGGTAACGGTCCTTTTTGCGGATATGCGTGGGTTTACCAAACTCAGTAGCGGACTGGAGCCTGGTAAGGTCGTTGACATACTCAACACCTACTTTTCAGTTATCATCGATTGCATCAATGCCAATGGCGGAATGGTTAATAAGTTTGCTGGTGACAACATAATGGCCATCTGGAACGCTCCCCAGAGCCAGCCAGAGCACGCTTTTCTGGCGGTCAAGGCAGCTCTTGAGAGCCAAAAAGCCATAGACGAGCTCAACCGAAAGTCAGGTCATGTTTCCCCGGTGGAATTTGGCATAGGTATCAATACTGGGGAGGCGACCGCTGGGAGCATAGGTTCCAAAGGAAGAGCGGAATACAGTGTAATTGGAGATACGGTTAACCTTGCGTCACGTATTTGCGGCGCTGCACCCGGAGGGCGAGTCTGGATAGGTTGGCAAAGTTATAAGAAAGTAAAGGAGAACGTGGTGGCAAGCCAACTCGAACCACAACACTTCAAGGGGAAAGAGGAGGCTTTTGCGGTTTATGAGGTAAGAGCCCTCGTGTGAGCCTCCTCGGCAAGAACACATAACACTGGCTATCAGGAGGAAGACAAAGATGTCATTCTTAAGCGCGTTACAGGGTGAGGAACTCACTATCTTAGAACAGTACCTCAGCCCTGTGCACTTCCCGCGCAACAGTTGCATTATGCGCGAAGGTGATCCAGGCGATGGGTGCTACATTATTGATGCCGGAACAATCCGTCTTGAGCTACAGAACGTGGAAACGGATACGGATAGTGTCCTGGGCTATTTGGAGGCAGGATCGTTTCTAGGGGAGTTCAGTTTGCTTGATGGCAGACCGCGATCTGCGACTGCTTACGCACACACAGACGTCAAAGGGCGCTGGTTCTCCAAGCAGAGTTTTGAAGAAATGTGCCAGCAACATTCTAGAGTTGGCTTGATGATATCAATGGCTTTGGGTCAAGACCTTGCCACAAAACTGCGTGACTTTAACAAAAGACTTGCTGGTTACATATTCGCCGATCAGATTGACGAGGATACAAACCGGATGGTTGCCCGCGCTGTAAAGGCCCAACAACATTTTGAAGAGTGGCCAGAAGACCGTGTCGACGCCTTGCTACAGGATGTATCGCAATCCATAGCGGCACACGCTCAAGAGTTGGCCGAAGCAAATGTGGCCGAAACAGGCATAGGCAATGTTGAAGATAAGATAACTAAGATCCGGTTTGCCAGCCTTGAGGTGTACAGAACGATAGCCGGCCGTTCGGCTGCGGGGCTACTCAGGACAGACGCACAAACCCGTGTTACGGAGATCGCCAGCCCGGTTGGGGTTGTACTCGGTCTAATTCCTGTGACAAATCCCGTGTCTACCGTTGTTTTCAAGGTTCTCGTCACTCTCAAAGGACGAAATGCCGTCATTCTCAGTTGTCATCGCGATGCTTTGAAAGTCGGCGGCCAGGCGTGCGATATCATCCGGGATGTACTGGAGCGGCACGGAGCGCCAAAGGATCTGGTGCAAACGGTGTGGCGACGAGCTAGCAGGCAGAAAACGATGATGTTTATGCATCACCCCGACGTTAAGCTCATTTTGGCGACTGGTGGCACGAGTATGGTGAAAGCTGCCTATAGCTCTGGCACCCCCGCTATCGGGGTCGGCCCGGGTAATGCTCCCGTCCTGATTTGCGCCGATGCCGATTTAGCCAAGGCCGCATCAGCAATCATTCAGAGCAAGTCCTTTGACAACGGCGTTATCTGCGGATCCGAAAACAACCTGGTTGTTGTTGCTTCGGTTCGTGATAGTTTCGTCGAATCGCTGGAGGCGCATGGTGCAATCATACTGCGACCAGATGAGAAGAATCGCTTTGCTGCACAAGCCTTCGATCATGAGTCTTCAACTCTGAAGAAATCCATCGTCGGCAAGTCTGCCCAGTTCATTGCTGACTTGACTGGTGTCCGCCGAGGCAAAGATGTCCGGCTAATTGTCATTCCTATAAGGCAAGATGAACTTCGAGGTCCCTTTGGACATGAAAAGCTGGCCCCTGTTCTCTCTCTGGGCACAGTGAAAGACGAGGAAGAAGGTCTTCAGGTCTGCAGGCAGATTCTGCTCAACCAGGGGCAAGGGCATACAGCCATTATCTATACCGAGAATCAAGAACTGATGCAACGGTTTGGTCGCGAGATCCCGGCCAGCCGAGTTTTGGTCAATGCACAAGGTGCTCAGGGTTGTGTCGGCCTCGGCACCGGCCTGACCCCGTCCTTTACACTAGGTTGCGGGACATTCGGGGGCAATTCCACGACCGACAATGTGACCTATACGCACCTGATCAATGTTAAGAGGCTAGCCCTTAACCTGTAGAAGAAGGCCTTTTTCGGCTAGACCAATTCCTGAAGGCATGGGAGGAATATCTAGGGTAATGGACCATCCACCACGAATGTTCGCACACTTGGCTCATTCATTTGTGCTGATCACGAACTAAAGCGCGTAGATCTCTTTGCCAAAAGTGCGAACCCAGTTCCTCTCCAGAACCTTCAGCGCTTCTTCGATCCTATCGACGCCAAGAATGACAATGGCTTGCCCGCTTTCTCCTCTGCCTAGGTAGGGGTAAAGGTGCAGTACATTGATGTTAGCTGCTTTTAGAGGCTTGAGCACCGCCTGAAGGCCGCCAGGATGGTCTGGGACCTCTACGGCAATGACATCAGTCTCCTTAACGTAATATCCCTGGCTCTGCAGGACATTGACAGTCTTGGTGGGGTCATCAGTGACAAACCTCACAGTGCTAATGTCAGTGGTGTCGGCCACTGAGATTGCCCTGATGTTTATCCCTTCAAGGCCTAACCGCTCACTCACCTCCAGAAGCTTCCCTGGCACATTTTCCAGGGTAACCGAAATCTGTTTTACAAACATGCCATACCCCCCAATTTGTCCGTATATGAACTAAAGGAGATCGCATCCTGCCATCAGGGCTTTACTGTCGATGGTGATCAGTTTCGTCTTATCCTTCAAGGTGCTCTTCAGTCCTTCAACTAAGGCACCAATGGAGACCAAGTTGCTCTTCTTGATGAATGCCCCCATCATCACCATGTTGGCCGATCTGGGACTGCCCAACTCCTCGGCGATACGACTGGCCGGAATCCCCAAAAGCTCGATATCTCCCCGGGAAACCTCCGCTTTGATCAGAGACGAGTTGAAGAACAAAGCACCGCCTGACTGGACCTTATTTTGGAATCTGATCAAGGAGGGTTGATTCATGGCAACAACGAGATCCGGAGCCGAAGCCACTGGTGAGGCAATCTCTTCATCTGATATGGCCACCGTGCAGTTGGCGGTACCCCCTCGGACCTCAACACCATAGGAGGGTAAATAGGTGACGTATTTCCCTTCAACCATGGCTGCCTGAGCCAGAACAAGGCCCATGGAGAGGACTCCCTGACCTCCAAAGCCAGCGAAGATCGTCTTAATCAGCATCCTTTTGTCCAGTGAGATCCTTCATGACTCCCATCGGAAACTCTTTGATCATCTCTTTGCCAATCCATTGCCAAGACTCTAACGGGTCCCTCTTCCAATTGATGGGACACGGAGAGAGTATCTCCACCAGTGAGAAACCCAGATCATCGAGCTGCACCTGAAAAGCCTTGCGGATGGCTCTTTTCGTCCTTCTGATGTTGGCCGGAGAATCCACCGCTGTTCGCTCAACATAGACCACGCCTCTGAGCATTGCCAGCATCTCGCTCACTCTGATGGGATATCCTTCCAGCCTGGCATCCCGTCCCAGAGGAGTGGTGGTGGTCTGTTGGGCCAGCAGGGTAGTCGGAGCCATCTGCCCACCAGTCATTCCATAAACGGCATTATTGACGAAAATGGCTGTTATCCTTTCCCCTCTGTTGGCAGCGTGGATGGTCTCTGCAGTGCCGATGGCTGCCAGATCACCGTCCCCTTGGTAGGTAAACACTATTGTTTCAGGAGAAGCCCTTTTTAGGCCGGTAGCTACTGCCAGCCCTCTGCCATGGGCCGATTCTGCCATATCAAGATCAAGATAGTTGTAGGCGAAGACGGAGCAGCCAGCCGAGTTGACCCCGACAATCCTGTCTTGAAGGTTCATCTCTTCGATAACTTCAGCCACCAGTCGATGGATAATCGAATGCCCGCAGCCCGCACAGTAATGAAAAGGAGTTCTCTTCAGCAATTTGGGTCGGCTATATACCTTTTCCATCTCTCTGTTACTTGAGACCTTTCTGATAGTAATGGCGTGAGATTACCCGTAGAACCTCGCTGGGAGTGGGGATTACTCCTCCTGGCCTCCCGTAAAAGAAGACCTCCCCTTTGCCGTTCAAGGCCAGTTGCACATCCTCCAGCATCTGGCCCATGTTCAACTCGAAGTCCAGGAAGTACTTCGTCCTATTGGCGAGTTCCTCCACCTTGTTGGAAGGGAACGGCCATAGTGTGATGGGTCGAAACAGGCCAACCTTCAGGCCACTGGCACGCGCATTCTTAACCGCGCCGCGCGCAATGCGGGCCGCTATGCCAAAAGCCACCACAATCAGCTCAGCATCCTCAACCAGGAACGTTTCACAGGCAGTCTCTTCTTCCCTGATTAGCTGATATCTCCTGTACAAGCTCCAGTTGATTTCCTCCATCTCGCTCGGGTTTGACGTACAGGTCTTGACAATCCGTCTCGGACGTCCCTTTGCTCCTCTTAAGGCACTGCTCCTTACTGGCAACCTTTCAGGAGGTTCGTGTTTGAATTCTACTGGCTCCATCATCTGCCCCAGCACCCCATCCGCCAGGATGATCACCGGAATCCTATACGTGTCGGCCAGGTCGAAAGCCCGATGAGTCATGTCTGCCAGTTCCTGTACCGATGAAGGCGCCAGAACTATGGTTCGATAGTCCCCGTGCCCCCCACCCTTGGTGGCCTGGAAATAATCTGACTGTGCAGCAGATATAGTTCCCAAGCCCGGCCCGCCCCGGGATATGTCGACAATAACAGACGGAAGCTCACAGCTTGCCAAATAAGAGATTCCTTCCTGTTTGAGGCTCATTCCCGGACTAGACGAAGATGTCATTACTCTGACCCCGGCCAGGCTGGCTCCGAATACCATGTTTACGGCAGCAATCTCACTTTCCGCCTGAATGAAAGTACAGCCTTTCCTCTTGCTCAGGTGAGTAGCCATGTACTCGGTCAGTTCGTTCTGAGGGGTGATGGGGTAACCAAAATAGCACTGACAGCCAGCCCTGATGGCGGCTTCTCCAACCACGCTGTTGCCATCCATGAGAACCTTAGCCACGGTAAACCTCTATTACGACCTCTGGGCAGACTAAGGCACAGATAGCACAGCCTGTGCACTCGCCGCTATCGCTGAAGGACGCGGGTGTATAGCCGCTGGCATTGAGTTTGTCGGACAGAACGATCACGCTCTTCGGGCAGAAGGCTATGCAGGTCTGGCATCCCTTGCATAGCTCTTGGTCAATCTCAATATATCCCTTCACACCTATCTCTGTCCTTTAACCTTCAACGTGAACGATCTATAACTCCGTATTATCCTATTCCGGATTACGTCAGACGTCAAACGGCTAGCTTCTTGTGAGTTTGATCTGGTGTGTTTCATCTTTTGCGGAAGGAACTTCCTCGTCCATCAGGTCTGGAAGCTTATCTCTTGTTCCTGAAGTAATCTATGTATCCTGAAGGATTCGTAAGGATTGAGTCCGGGAGTCTGGCTTTCGGTGAGCAGCTTTCGACATATTTGGAGATACGTTCCATTATTCCGAGGTCATCCTCGCCTGCCTGAACAGCCTCCTGGACAATCTTGGCAAAAGCGATACTGTTCTCCTTTACTTGACGAATAAGCTGGTTGTCCACATTGTCCCTGACTCCTTGGTGGGAATAGAAGAGAAGCCTGGGAGAAAGCTTCTCCAGCCTCCTTATCGTGTCCAGGTATGCGTCGGGATCAAACGGAGGGATTCCCGCCGGCAATACGACATCGGGCGCGCTGTCCAAGGGAAACCCCAGTGCCTCACCACAGAATAAGCCACCAGTTAGACTATCCAGTATGGAGATATGATGTGAAGCATGTCCTGGCGAGAATAGTATTCTCAGCGCCCTTTTCCCTAGCCGAATTTCTTCACCATCGCGGGCGATGTGAATCTGGCCTTGCGGGATAGGCAGAATAGGACCAAAACCCTCTTCGAAGTTGTCGCCAAAGGCCAGGCGGGTGCCCTGGATAAGTCTTGAGGGGTCTATCATGTGCGTTGCACCCTTGGGATTGAGAACCACCTTTGTCTGAGGGAGTCTCTGGGCTAGATAGCCTGCCCCACCTCCATGATCCACGTGTATATGGGTGGGAATTATGTATGAGACTTCGTCAAGATGCAGGCCGAGCCTCTCTGAATCGTCAAGCAGCCTTGAAGCGGCAACTGCCGCACCTGGCTCAATCAGTACCGAGGTGTGGTCAACCACCAGGTAGGCCACCTGAGGCATCATGAAGAAGGGGACTTTTCCGCAGTCAAGCAGGTATGTAGCCGGAGCTACCTCTTTGATCTCAACTGTCATTCTTGAGACTTGTGGACCACCCTCTACAGCTAATGATAGCACAAGTTCCAGGCAATTCATAATCTTAGACATGAGGGGTGGCGCCGTGTCTACTCTCGACTCATATCGTCTCTCAGGGTGGGCCTAAGCTTGGCTCAATGCTAAAGCAGAAGGTTGCTGTGCGCCTCACAACTGGCTATTGTAATACCTCCGACTTCTAGCTATAATATTTCCCGTATTTGGCAGCCAGGCAGAGGATTTGCTATTGTCATGTATCTACAATGGTGGTGAGAAATGGCAATGCGAATTGTGCAGCAGACGAAGAGGGAAGTGGCGGAGCGGGTGCTTGGTCAGGCTTTAGGCCTTTTGGGCAACAGCCCAGATAAAGGGGCTCAGTATGTTATCACAGCGATTGAGCACATTGCCAAGAGTGAAAAACAGGGCGTGATCCGTGACTTTGCCTACAACTGGCTAGGCGAAGGAAAACCAGGGCGTGAGTTCCTTGGCAGGATACTGGCTAACGTCCATCCCAATGTACGCCGGCGCTACATAGCCCGCATGGTGGTAAGCATGTTGTTCCGCGACTCGCAGATCAGTGAGCGCTGCACGCGGAAACATGGCATAACCCCACCCTATACCATGCTGATATCCCCGACGATGAGATGCAACTTCCGCTGCCACGGTTGCTATGCCGCTAGCTACAGGCGTGAGGATGATATGGAGCCGGAGGTGTTCGACCGTGTGATAGGCGAGGCGGAGGATATAGGCATAAACTTCTTCATCATACTTGGCGGCGAGCCATTCCTCTACCCAGAACTGCTGCCTACCATCCGCAAGCATAACAGGTCCTTCTTTCAACTATACACTAATGGCTCCTTGATCGATAGAGCGATGGCCAAGAAGCTGGTGCAATTGGGCAATGTGGGGCCGCAGTTGAGCGTGAATGGGCCGGCCGAATACACGGATGCCTCACGCGTCAAGGGAGCCTTCAATCAGGTGATGCAGGCTATGGATAACCTCCGCGAGGCTGGTTGTGTGTTTGGTTTCTCTTCACTGTTGACCCGTGAGAATTTGGACGCGGTGTGCTCTGAGGAATGGATGGACCTACTGATTGAGAAGGGCGCCCTTTATGGTTGGCTTTTCTTGTACATGCCGGTGGGCGATGATGTTGACATCAACCTGATGCCAACGCCGGAGCAGCGCAACAAGTTGCGGATTGCCATGCGTCACTTCCGACAGACGAAGCCCATACTGCCGATTGACTTCTGGAACGATGGGACGCTTACCGGTGGCTGCATTGCTGGTGGCAGGCTGTACTTTCACATAAACCATCATGGCGACGTGGAACCCTGTATCTTCTGCCACTTTGCCACCCATAACATCAACAACTGCAGTTTAGCCGAGGCACTAGCCTCGCCGTTCTTCATGGGCATAAAAGAGAACCAGCCCTTCAGTTACAATACGCTCCGCCCCTGCCCCATGATAGACCACCCCGACACCATGTGGAGCATAATTCAGCAGCATGGGGCCAAAGCGACTCATCCAGGTGCTGAAAAGATGTTTACCAGTCTAGCACCGGAGATCAAGAGGTATGCTGCCCGGGTGGAGGAGATAATGGATGATGTTTGGGATAACGATGACTATCATGACTGGGCAGCCAAGTGGGAGGCCATGTGCGGCATACCACCGGAGAGGCTGAAAGCACGCCGTCAGGCCTATGAGGAATCAAGGGCCAAGAAGCGGAACCTCATTTTGGTGTAGCGTCTAGCCAGGACTAGGCACCTTGCCCATAACCAAAGGCTTCTACCAGCCAGCGCTTACTTGAACTCGTTCATTAACTCGCGAAACTGCAAAGGATTGATTTCTTCCCTCACTAAAGGCGCTGCGGCAGAAACTCCGATGTATTCTTCAAAAAGAGGCCTTTCCTTTTGATAAATAACGCCTATAGGTATTCGGTCGCCCCATTCCAGTGCTTTATTGAAAGCGGCAGCCCTGTCGCCAGGATTGTAACCGACCTCAGCCTCTAATTTGTAGACCCTCTGCTTATACCACTGAAACGTGTTCTTGTTGTTAAAGGTAACGCAAGGCTGAAGGATTTCGATAAGCGCAAAGCCTCTGTGTTTGACTCCTATTTCTACCAACCTTGCTAGATGGTCAACCTCGCCAGCAAACCCGCGGGCTACAAAGCTGCAATCACATGCCACTGCCAGCGCAAGGGGCCTGAGGCTGACCCAGGCTCCCTGGGGGTTCATTCTGGTGGTGTAGCCCAGGTCAGTAGTGGGACATGCTTGACCTTTAGTTAGAGCATAAACCTGGTTGTTATGCACTAAATAGGTGATATCAACATTTCGGTTCATAGAGTGAATGAAGTGATTGCCGCCTTCACCGTAGGCGTCACCGTCACCGGAAATGGCGATAACTGTAAGCTCGGGATTGACTATCTTGGCGGCGGTGGCCGCAGGAATGGGCCTGCCGTGAAGTTCATTCAATACATGGCATCTGGTATAGTGAGGGAATTTGCCAGCCTGGCCTATGCCTGACACCATCAGCACCCGGTGGGGCTCAATCTGGAGCGATACCAGCGCTTTTCTAACAGCACGCAAAATTCCGAAATTCCCGCAACCGGGGCACCAGGCGATTTCTGACGCCGCGGCGTAGTCTTCAGTAGTTACCTTGGTCACCATTCAGGATGCCTCCTTTTTCACACCATTGACGATGTATTGTGCTGAGAACGGGCGTCCGTCGAACTTCAGGATAGTGGCGTCCGCCTTGATACCGGTCTCTCGGCGAGTCAGTTGGGCTAGTTGGCCGGTGGCATTACTCTCAATAAAGATGTTCTTCTTAGAGCCGCGCAGGATCAAAGCAACATCGTCTGCCGGGAAAGGCCATATCTCGTTCAGGTGCAGAACATTTACGGGAAGGCCCTCTGCCACCAGTAGCTCCTGAGCCTCCTTTATGGCGCCATAAGTACTTCCCCAGCCTACCAAGGTGATTTTGGCACCGCGCTTCTTGTGAACGCGAGGTTTGCCTAGTTCACTTCTGAGACCGTCGAGTTTCCTCATGCGCTTGAGCACCATTTGCCTTCTGGTCTCGGCGTCTTCGATAGAGTGTCCCTCCTCGTTGTGCTCGTCAGAATCCGTTGCCACAAGGGCTTTCCCCACCAGAGGTAAGGCACGTGGGGATACGCCGGAATCAGTGATAAGATGCCTTTTGTAGGCGGTTAGCTGGTTCACTTCTTGTTCAGAGAGAAGCTCACCCCTATCAATTGTTACCTGGCTCAGATCAAAAGGCTCGACAGTGCTGTAGGAATCAGCGAGGTCGTGATCAGTGAGGATGATTACCGGCGACTGATACTTTTCGGCCAAGTTGAAAGCCTTGATGGTCAGCCAGAACGCATCATCGATGCCGCCTGGAGCCAGGATCGCCCGTGGAAACTCCCCATGCCCGGCATGGAGGGCAAACCAAAGCTCACCCTGCTCTGTTCTTGTAGGTAGTCCTATCGCCGGACCGGGGCGCTGTCCCAGTACGACAACAACAGGTGTTTCCGTCATCCCAGCAAGGCTCAGGCCTTCCACCATAAGGCAAAACCCGCCGCCGGATGTGGCAGTCATGGCTCTGACGCCAGCATAGCCAGCACCTACGACCATGTTGATGGCCGAAATCTCATCCTCTGTCTGAATTACTTTGACACCAAAATCTCTGCCCTTCTGGGCGACGTACTCCAAAATCGACGTGGTGGGTGTCATTGGATAACCAGCTACAAACTTGCAGCCGGCAACCATGGCACCAAAAGCAACTGCTTCATGGCCGGTGAGAAATATCTTGGTGCTTGCTCTTCGTGCTTTCAGACGCTGACCAAATTTCTTTCCCCTGTGCTGTAGGGCATAATCATAACCGGCTCGGGCAGCCTTCACATTGTCCTCGGCAACTTTCTCCCCGTGCCTGCTGAATTCCTGACGCAGAACTCCGGCAAGTAGGTCAAAATCATATTCCACCGCCCCCAAAGCGGCACCAAGGGCAACCGTGTTTGACATTATTCTGTTTGCGGTCGACTGGATGGCCAGTTGCTCAAGCGGTACATCAAGCATAATTCCTTTGTCTGCTAACCCGCTCCTAACCGTTCGTTCATCGAGGATAACTAACGCCTCTCCCTCTGGCTTCATTTCATCTAGATGCCGGTCTACTGTATCCTTGTTCAGAGCCAGAAGAATACTTACCTCCTCTGACGGTGCCCGCACTTTTCTATCTCTGACCCTCACCCGCGAGAAACTGTGACCACCCCTGATTCGGGACTCAAAGTCCTGGTCAGAATAGACATAGTAACCGCCTCTCATCATGGCCTTCGACAGGATAAAACTCACGGACTGAATTCCCTGCCCAGCTTCACCACCGATCATGAAGTTGAAATCGACCGTCATAGCCACAACCTCCTTTGGTATTACCGCAAGTACTTGTTCTTGCCCTTTCTGAGAGATTATGTGAAGTCAACTATTATAGAGAGCGTTTAACAATCCAATATGTTATTGCGAGGGAAGCAACGCAATCACAAATAAACGACCTCATTGTAGACAATCGACAATGGAAAAGTCATAACATCCGGCTGGGAAAAGTTAAGAAAAGGTGTCATCACGCCACTGAAATGGGATACTCGGGCTTGATCCCGTCGGCTTTTGGTTAGCAATTTGCTGCGAGCAGTACCAGCCATTGCAGCCAAATCTTCAATTCAGCCTTAAGTGACGACCTCCTCCACATGCCACTCAATCACACTGCTTGACCATACACGTCCCACTGCTATTTCCAGCACACGCCTATTTGGTTTTGGTATGTCTAATAGCGGCGGCAGGACGCGGTTATCAAACTGTCCCAGGAACGGACACTGCTTTTGAAGGGACAGTATCGTAGTCCATGCGCCACCGTAAACTACATAATCTAATGCCTTGGCCTGGGGCTCAAGGTGTTCTTGCGCATGGCAGCACACCCTATCTAGAAAGAACTCTATTTGCTTTTCCCGGTGCCGGCGGAAACGCTGTTGTGAGGAACCACCCTTCTTGTGCCGTCCGTGGACAAGACCAGTTCCCACTTTGCTGGTGATAAGGTTTTCTCCCCGGCAAAGGCCGACGGCATAGGCCCCCAAACGTACCAGGATGAGGCCAATCCTGAGATCGGTCCTGAGCAAAGATCGCAGTGGTTCAACGTTGTACCCGTTAGTGCAGCATTCATCCGCAATTGGAAAGGGCGGTAGAATCAGGCACTTTCGTGAGCAGCTCCAAAATAGGACTGCCCCCGTTTTTGAACCAGCGGCAAAATCGGGCAATTCCCAGGGCATGTCCGGCGGGTCAATAGCCCTTTCCAGCAAATCCCTAATCTCCGGCAACGATAGCCCCAGTGGTAGATATAGTGACCTCGCTGCATCGGCAGTAGTTTCCAGTTCATCAAGGTAGCTGATCATCTTTCTCCTGTTGAGAAAGAATAGTCTAGGGATTAACACGCCAGGGTTAGCTTCCACCTGCGGTTCCTCCGACAACAAGGCATACTACAGCTAAAGCTCAACAATAGTTACCCCATCCCCGCCTTCGCCCTTCTGGCCAGGACGAAAGGACTTGACTAGAGGATGAGCACCCAGAATTTCCCTCACCATGTTGCGTACTGTGCCAGTGCCAAAGCCATGAATGATACGTGCTTCGCTCAAATTTGCCAAAGAAGCATCATTAAGGTAGATATCAAGTGATGGCTCCACCTCGCCAGCTCGCTTTCCCCGCAGGTCAAGTTCACGAGAAACCACCCGTCGTATAATCTGTTTTTTCACCGGGGCAAATTCGGGGGCGGCACTGGGATGCGTTACCTTTTCCACGCTGTCGAGGCTGAGCCTGAACCTGGATTGCCCAGCTTGGACTTCGACCTGCTGTGTTTCCTGCGATACCGAGAGCACTGTTGCCTGCAGATTTGCTTCTCTCAGCCACACAGTATCACCCGCAGTGATCCTGCTGTCGTCTATCGTGTCCCTCTCTGTTTTTTCCTCTGCCTTCACCTGCCATACCTCGCCCTCCAAGCGCTTCTCTACAACAGCCATAGTTTTCCGTGCTTGCTCTATTCTCTCTTTCGACTTTTCTTTGCGCAATTCCGATGCAGCCTGGCGAATCTCCTTAAGCAGATCTGCTGCCTCACGGAGAACTCTGTCCCGTGTCTCTTGGATAACCTTTCGACCCTCCACTTTTGACCGTTGCAGCTCATCTTCTAACTCGAACTTCTTTCGTTGTAGTTCATCCCACTCCTTTTTCAGGTCAAGGCGAAGGGCTTCAGCCCCTTGTTTCTCTTCCCTCAGGTCGGCGAGGAGGGTCTCCAACTCCCGAGCTCCGCTTGCTACCATGCCCTCGGCATTGGCGATAATCTCAGGGGCCAGGCCCAGGCGTGAAGCAGTAGCCATTGCATTGCTGCCACCAGGGATGCCCACTATCAGGTGATAGGTCGGTGCCAGCGTGACTGGGTCAAAGTCCAGCGAGGCATTTTGCAACCCGGGAGTGATGTGCGCGAATATCTTCAGATCGCCGTAATGCGTGGTAGCTACAGTCATCGTTTTCCGCGATAAGAAGGAGAGTAGAATGGCACGGGCTAGGGCGGAACCTTCCGCTGGGTCAGTACTCGTACCCAGCTCGTCCAAGAGGACCAGGCTATTTTCCGTAGCGCCGTTGATAATACGCACGATGTTACCTATATGCCAGCTAAAACTGGAAATCGTCTGCTCGATGCTTTGCTCGTCGCCAATGTCGGCGAATACGCTGTCAAAGACAGGGATGCGACTTTCGGCCGAGGCAGGAATTGGCAGGCCAGCCTGTGCCATCAAGCTGAGCAGGCCAATCGTCTTAAGGGCGACCGTCTTACCACCTGTATTAGGTCCTGTGATCACGAGGACGGAGAAGTCCCGCCCTATCTCAACAGAAAGCGGCACTGCTCTTTCAGCCAGTAACGGATGTCTGGCTTCAATAAGCCTCAGAACACCAGTCGGTTCACCAGCGGTCGTTTTCCCACCTTCGTTGAACTTGGTAAGGATCGGCTCAACGGCCCCGGCCTTCCTTGCGAGTCTCGCCTTTGCCAGTGCCAGATCCAGCTCGGCCACCAAGGCTATACTACGAGAGATTTCTGCCTCATTCGCCCCGACTTTGGCACTGAGGTCTCTCAGAATCCTTTCCGTCTCGCGCTTCTCCTCTACCGCCAGCTCTCTCATAGTGTTTCCCATCTCCACAGTGGTCCACGGCTCAACAAATGCAGTGGCTCCAGTGTTAGAGACGTCGTGTACAATGCCTTTCATCTCTTTTCGGAACTCGATCTTAACTGGAACGACGTACCTACCCTCCCGCTCAGCGATAAAATGCTCCTGGATTATCTTCCGCCCTTTAGGCGACCTCATTACGGCTTCCAGGCGGTCTAGCAACTGCTGGCGCACTTCTCTCAATTGCTGCCTGGCCGCAGCTAGCCTGGTCGAGGCATGATCCAGTAGTTCACCGCTGGGTGCCAGGCAGGCAGAAATATCTTCCTCGAGATGGCGAAGATCGGATATGCCCTTGGCGATACTCCAGAGCAGCGGGACTTTCTCTGACCACTTGCTGAGGCTGCTGTGCACCTGGTACATAGCGGCTAAGGTCTTCTGGATTTCTATCAAGCTTTCAGGTGCCATGATCTTACCCCGTGCTGCCATCTTCACCCCTTCCCGCACGTCCGTAACTCCTCCGATGGAGAAGCCTGGCTCTAAGGATAGGAGATAGCGAGCCTCGGCTGACTGCCTTAGCAGGAGGGAAGCCAGTTCATAGTCACGAAGCGGTTGCAGATTGAGCGCCAATTCGCGGCTGGCTGAGAAGGAAGTAAATGAGGCGAGTATCTCCCTTATCTGAGGGAATTCGAGCATTTGCAGGCTTTTGTCATCCATAGCAACTGCCTATTGGTACAAGCTATTATACCATCAGGTGCTGAGCGAGAAATTAGCAATTTGTGCATGTATCTCCCATAGGATACATGTAGACCGTGACAAGCAGAGGGCGAGTTGTTCACTAAGAAAGTTGTTCTGGTATCCCCTGGTGTGATATAGTACTGGCTAATCGAGGTTCCCCAAAGGAAACCCCTGTCGGCCCCCGGGGAAATGTCCGCTCCTCGAGTTGTCACCCCTTTATGATGAAAGAAGAAACAGTAAAAGATAGCAAGCGCTGGGGCGCTGCGGCCTTTCTGTGTCTGGCGGTGATAATCCTCGGTATGGACGACAGTGTCCTCAACCTGGCGTTGCCATCCATTTCGAGGGAGTTCAACGCCAGTACCAGCGATATGCAGTGGGCGATCAATGCCTATCTCCTGGCCTTCGCAGCATTGCTGCTGACCATGGGAGCCCTCGGCGATCGCTTTGGCCGCAAGCTCATGTTTCTGGTAGGCATGGTCTTGTTTTGTGTCAGCTCACTGGCAGCAGCCTTATCTACATCCATGATCATGCTCATCCTTTGCCGTGCTTTTATGGGCATTGGCGGGGCAATAGCCATTCCCCAGACGCTCTCGATTATCACAGCGACCTTCACAGACTTGAAAGAGCGTACGCAGGCGATTGCGCTCTGGGCTGGTGTTTTTGGGTTCGGTTATGGGATCGGTCCCGTAGTCGGTGGAGTCTTGCTGAATCACTTTGCATGGAATTCGGTGTTCATCATAAATATTCCCCTGGCTATGATTGCCTTCGCGGGGGGATACTTCTTCGCCCGGGAATCCAGGGATCAGAGTGCTCCCAGACTGGATCCACCGGGTGTATTGTTGTCCACTGCTGGACTGTTTGCGATAGCTTATGGCATCACCGAGGCAGGTCGGCTGACCTGGACTGAGGGTTCAGTGATCCTCTGGCTCGGTATGGGAGCGGTCCTGTTGTTTTTCTTTGTTGCGTGGGAAAGACGCACGGATCACCCCATGTTACCGATGAAATTCTTCAAGAACATGTCTTTCACGGGGGCCACCATCCCCATGACGCTGGCTGCCCTCAGCTCAGGCGCACTACTGTTTTTCCTGAGCCAGTATCTTCAGTCGGTGCAAGGATACTCACCCTTGTCGGCAGCGGTGCGTATCTTGCCAGGGGCTGTGTTCACATTATTGGTAGCCATGGTGGCAGCGCCCGTGTCTAATCGCATCGGCATTAAGCTAACGGTAGCCCTGGGTGCCCTGATAATCGCAGGTGGGCTATTCTGGTTCTCTCTTGTCACACCGGGGACTGCCTATCCGGTGATACTTGGTGCCAATGTTGCCATAGGAGCAGGTTTTGGGTTGATATGGAGCCCAGCCGCCAACTCCGTTATGGGCTCGTTACCCCTGGGCCGGGTTGGAATTGGCTCGGCGCTGGACGCGACTGCGCAGCAGGTAGGCGGTGTTTTGGGCGTGGCAGCCCTGGGTGCGGTCTTGAACGGGATATACTTGGATAAGATAGCAAATTTGAATGTGGTGGCATCCTTGCCAGCAGAGGCTTACGAAGCAATGCGGAGCAGCATACAGGGTGCTCATATTGTGGCAGAACAATTTCCCGATGAAATTTCTCAGCAGATTATCGACGGATCCAGTGAAGCCTTCACTTCAGGTATGGTGGAGGCCATGTTCATCGGGGGGATAATCATGGTAGCAACCACCGTGATCACCTTGCTTATCCTGCCAACCCGCATACGCCCGACACAGGAATAGCGGGGCAAAGCAAAAAGGCGTGACTCCTGGGTGGGTGGGGGCTGGGAAGAGAAAGGAGCCAATGAGAGACAACGGGGCATCCAGAACCTGTTGCGCTCCTGAAGCAGTCGTGTGGCAAGCCTGATGCTGGTTGAACCCTCAAGTGTGCGGCCTACCCCTGCCGTTGAACTATATGCTTTCGAGGGTGCGCGCGCTGTCCGCTGCCACACTGAAAGCTACGAGAGCAGGTATCCACCGTCCACCAGCAAGAAGCTGCCAGTGACGTAGTCGGCTGCCGCGCTGGCCAGGAACAGCACCACCTTGGCGATATCATCAGGCTCGCCCCTGCGCTTCAAGGGTATGCGCTGGATGAAGCCCTGCATCAGCACCTCCGGTTCCAAGCCGGTAGCCTGGCTAAAGGCCTTGTTGGCAGCCGCCACTCCGGGCGTGTTGATGCCGCCGGGCGCCACTGTGTTGACCAGAATCCTGTGGGGAGCAAGCTCCAGAGCCAGGCTCTTGGTCAGCATTATGACACCACCTTTGGAAGCGTTGTAGTGTATCCCCATCTCCTGAGGTTTCAGGGCATCTATCGAAGCTATGTTGATGATCCTTCCTCCATGGCCGGCTTTGATCATCTCCTCGGCACATGCCTGAGCATACAGGAAACTCCCCTTTAGGTTAACGTCCAGGACTCTGTCCCACAGGTCCTCAGTGACCTGCATGAGGGGTTTCAGGGGATAGATGCCGGCGTTGTTGACCAGGATATCGAGGGAACCGAAGGCCTCTACCGTGGCCTTGGCCACTTTCTTGGCATCGGCTGCGCTTCGTACATCGGCATGAATGGCCTTCGCCTTGCCGCCTCTGGACTTGATCTCCTGTACGGTCTGGTTGGCCGCTTCCAGGTTAATGTCGGCGATCATCACGCCCGCGCCGGCTTCGGATAGACGGAAGGCAATGCCTTGCCCGATGCCCATGGCACCGCCAGTCACCACGGCGCACTTACCGCTCAAGTCGAAAAGTTCGGCGATGGTCTGCTTTGTCATCTTTCATCCTCCTTTGCAGTATTGATCCTTTGCTAGTTCAAATTGTGAACCGCACAGGAAATCCCTCTTAAACGGATCGAGATTCAAGACGCCCTTGCCACGTGGATAAGGTCCAGATGATGGCATAGGTGTACGTCCTATTTGATGACCTTCTCCTCAGTGACAATGGATACCATTTGGCTCAAGTCTACGAACCTCTCCAAATCATCGAGGTGCGCTCTGCCGGCCTCAGATTGCAAGATGGCAACGGCTGCCTGGAAGGTATCCATGTCAGGCCACCAGGTCTCAGCCACCCCGTCGTAGGCTTGTTCACCGCTGGGCAGAATCACGCCGTGGTTCTGAACGTATTTGACCATCTGCGGGTTATCCCGCAACGCTACAGGGGCATGCTTTTCTTTCCAATACTTGTAGAATTCTTCCAGCGACAGACCCGGCTTTCTTTTGAGCAGCGTAATCACCTTGATCATCTTCCTTCATCTCCTTTAGTCGTCTTGGCAAGGGGCAGATTGGGTGACAGGAACAATTGGGAGGTGCTCCCCTTGCTTGTAATTCGACGTAAGCCTCGGCAGTGAATTCTCGGGTGACCCCAAGCACAGGCGGCGATTGAGTGTCAGACAATTCACGGAATTGCGCCCGACCCGTCTCCATCTACGAATCTACGATTACCCTGCACCTATTTCTTTCTACATATAGCGTCAAGCCCCGAAGCAAGACCACTCGCTTACCCCTGGGCAATGTTAGAGCGTGTCTCATGCTCTCGATATGCTTCCACTCTACATCGTCCAGGTTGCCCAGCAGTCTCCGCAGCACTTCGCGGAGCAGATGGCGTTGCAAAGCAGGATGGAGAGACTTGAGTTCTTTCGCTTGAAGAACAAGTGCCTCCCCCTCCTGGCTGACCACACTGTCCCATACCTGGGACACCTGTTGCTGAAAAAAAGCTAGCTCAGCAGCTAGAGTATCCGCAGTGCGCAGCAAGGCCTCATCCATCTTTGGATTGTAGCTTCGAAGCAGAGGAATAAGCTCGGAGCGGACGCGATTCCTGAGATGGGAGGGGGAGAGATTGGAGGAATCCTGCCTGGGAGCCAGAGCGTGCTTCTGACAATAGGCATCCACGTCCTTGCGGCTCACTCCCAGGAGAGGACGCACGATCTTCAGCCCAGTGTTGCCACCAAGCGAGTCCCACTCGGTCAGAGGCTGCATGCCCTGCAAACCCAGGTTCCCGGCCCCACGCACCAGACGCATCAGGATTGTCTCTGCCTGGTCATCAGAGGTGTGTCCCACCGCTATCTTGCTAGCTCCGACCCTTCCGGCTAGATCGGCAAGAAACTGGTATCGTACCTGGCGGGCGCCCTCTTCCAGGGATAGGCGATGCTCCTCTTGGTAGCTCTTGACATCCCTTCGCTCCACGGTGATGGCCAAGCCAAGGCCGTGTGCTAGCTCAGAGACATATTGGGCGTCGGCCTCGGACTCGGTGCCCCGGAGCATGTGATCCAGATGAGCAACGTGGAGCCCGATGTCCAGTCTGTCTTTGAGCATTGCCAGGAGGTGCACCAGGCAGACTGAATCGGGGCCACCGGAGACCCCGACTATCAGCGTCTCACAGGCCGAGACCAGGCTGTGCTGGCGGATGAAACCCAGGACGCTTTCAACGAGCTTCTCTTTTGGGCGGGTTTTGGGCACCATTCTCCTTTGAAAGATAACATAACACAGTATAAGAAGGGGATTGCCCACTGTCAAAGCAGGGAAATGGGGGGTTGTTCATCAACGTGTTCGTCCTTCCCGGGAGAAGGAAAAGAATCTGGTGGGGGATGCTTCACCACCCCGCAATTGCCAAGCTCGCCTGCAGCGATCTCACAATGACGGAGGAAGGCAGCACTCACTCGAGTCATGTGAGGCTTTCGTCTTTCCTAAGAAGAGGGAACAGAATGACATTACTAGACGTTCTCGCAATGAGGCCTGACAAGGTTTATAATGCTAACTGTGGCCATCAGATTGGATGTTATCGAAGAGGTAGAGCTTAGCTATGAAATACCCTATCTTACTGGCAAAGGTGAGGTGATCGATCGCACCACCGTCTGCATTAACGAACGGAGACAGGGAGTCAACATCAGTTATGCGCTGGTGGAGTGCACAGAGGAGCACCTGGACAGTCTCTTCCCTCCGGAGGGCGTGAACACGCTGGCGCGAATGACAAAACGGATCCTGCGAGACCTGGGGATGAAGCCAGCGAGGATCATCCTGCAACTCAGAGAGCACAGCCCGGCCCACAACTGGCACTCGTTGGAAGGGAGAGCGCCAGTCAATAAGCAGAGGGATTCGGTGCTAATCATCATCACTAAGCCTCCCTTTTTGTATAAGTTTGGACATGAACTGGTACTGTGGCATCAAGCGATGCATGCTAAGGATAGGTGGGAGCACAGGTTTCCCTCTGCTCACCCGATGGTAGAGGCCGGTGAATGGCTGGATGCTCTGTGGCACTTTTCCATCGATGGAAGATTGGAAGGCTGGGGGAGGCCACACTACTCCAGAACTGAGCGACTGGAAGAAGCCACTAGAGTGCTCAAAGGTCTCTGTCGCGGTGAGAACCTTCAGTCCCGCGTGGGCGAGGTATGTGATCGACTTTGGGGGAAAGAGACGACCTTTGCCCAGCTACTGGACATTGGGAAGAAACTGGGACTGGAGCCTGCTGCTGGGCTCCAGTAACTGCTGCAGAGAAGCCAGCCTGGGGGTAGGCCAACCGTGGACATGCTTTCATATTTGCCCTTCTCCAGGAAGGGAAGAGCCTTTCGCAAGGGGAGGATCAGATGACGTTATTAAGTGACCTTTAGGATATTTGCCAAGCCAGGCCTCATGGTATATACTATGCTAGATTATTAAGGCGGAGGTGGCTTTGTGGAGCATAACTGTTTTCCCAGATGCCAAAAATGTAGTGCTGGTGACCTTGTGCCCCTGTCTGATTTCGGCAGTCAAGGAGCTGCCATTCAATACAAGGCATGGGTGTGCACCAATCCCAATTGCGGCTTCAACTTGAAGATACGAAACGGGGACGTTTACATAAATGAGCCGATTATGAGCGGCTCGATGCACAACGCCCGAGTGCGTTGAAATACCTCGCTGAGTGAATATAGGATGTGACTTTGCGTGCCCAGCTAGACCAGCTGAAGGGCAAGGTTGTTGATTTCTTCTTTCCTGCCCATTGCCTTGGTTGTGCTGTAGAGGGGAGTTTCATCTGTACCGCGTGCCAGCGCACTTTACCGCGTCTTCTGCCACCAGTATGCCCCAAGTGCAGCAGACCCCTGATGCAAGAAGAACGCTGTCCTCTCTGTCTGAAATGGGGGTTGGAGATAGACGGTATTCGTGCTCTTTTCCTTTTGCAGGGGCTGGTACGCCAGTCCGTTCATCAGTTCAAATACAATAACCTGAAGGCGCTGTCTTTCCCTCTAGCCCGTTTGTTGGCAGACAGTCTGGAAAGCAAACCCCTGCCAGTTGAGGTCATAGTACCTGTGCCTCTTCATCCCCGACGGATACGGGAGCGAGGCTACAATCAGTCAGCGCTTCTGGCTCGGGAACTGGGTAGACTTATCGGCCTACCGGTATGGGAGGAGTCGCTCCTGAGACTGAGAAATACCCCGGCCCAAGTCAGGGCGGCTACTGCTGACGACCGACGCAGCAACGTACGTGGGGCCTTTTCGTGCTATGACGAAAGAGTGAGAGGGAAACAAGTTCTTGTTCTTGATGACGTCTGCACTACGGGAGCCACTTTGGACTCCTGTGCTGTCACCTTGAAGGCGGCTGGTGCCAGCTCAGTCTGGGGTTTAGTGTTAGCTCGGGAGGCGTGAAGGTGCCACAAGTAGACCGGGAAATTCTTGACCTGATTCGGAGGGAAGAGGAGCGGCAGTCATGTAAGCTGGTGCTCATTGCTTCTGAGAACTACGTCAGTCGAGCAGTGCTGGAAGCCCAAGGGTCTGTCCTCACCAACAAGTATGCTGAAGGCTACCCAGGACGTCGCTATTATGGTAGCTGTCAGGAAATAGATGAGGTTGAAAAAGTAGCGATAGAGAGGGCAAAGAAGCTCTTCAGCGCCGAGCATGCGAATGTCCAGCCTCATAGCGGAACCCAGGCCAATGAGGCAGCCTACCTCGCCCTGCTCAACTATGGAGATACGGTGTTGAGCATGAAGCTGACTGACGGCGGGCATCTCAGCCACGGAAGCCCAGCCAGCTTCTCCGGGAAGTGGTATCAGTTTGTTCACTATGGAGTGGATAGAGAAACGGAAATGATTGACTACGATCAGATAGACAGCCTGGCCAAGAAGCACAGGCCAAAGCTGATTGTAGCGGGGGCCAGCTCCTATCCTAGAGTCATCGATTTTGAGAGGCTGCACCACATCGCGGAGGAGGTGGGAGCGCTGCTTATGGCGGATACGGCGCACATTGCTGGCTTAATTGCTGCTGGGGTGCATCCCTCGCCAGTACCCTGGGCGCAGGTGGTTACTTCTACTACTCACAAGACTTTGCGTGGACCGCGGGGAGGTTTTCTTCTCTGCCAGGAGAGATTCGGCCGATCCCTTGATGCTGCGGTGTTCCCAGGCACTCAAGGTGGCCCTCTGATGCATGTCATTGCTGCCAAGGCCATCGCCTTTCGCGAAGCTATGCAACCTGACTTCGTCAACTATCAACAAAGAGTGGTGGAAAACGCTAGGACTTTGGCCAGTGAGCTACAAAGACTGGGGTTTCGCATCGTTACCGGCGGGACTGACAATCATCTTCTGCTCGTTGATCTCCGCCCAGCGGGAGTGACAGGCAGGTTGGCAGAAGAAGTGCTCGATAGTGTGGGCATCTCGGCCAATCGGAACAGCATCCCCTTTGACCCTCTCCCACCCCAGTCTACCAGTGGTCTCAGGCTGGGCACACCAGCAGTGACTACCAGAGGTCTTGGGCCAACAGAGATGAGGCAAATTGCGTCGTTGATACACAAGGTGCTAGCTAGCCCGGGAGATGAGAAAGTGAAACACGCAACCTCTCGGGAGGTGACAGAACTGACGCGCCGCTTTCCGCTGCCTTGATGTTGTCGGTTGAGTCACTTATGTGCTATAGTTGACGTTGGCTTAAAAAAGGGATATTTTATGTCTAAGTACCAATGGAGGGAGCAAGAGCTTAACTAGTTATGAGGGAATACGAGTTGACGGTGGTCTTCAGCCCTGAGATTTCTGATGAGGATATGGCCGACGAAATCGAAAAGGTCAACCGGTTGGTTACTGAAAAGGGAGGCGTTCTTAATGGCGAGGTGCAGCGGTGGGGGAAGAAGAGGTTAGCTTACCCGATACGGCGCTTCAAGGAAGGGAACTACGTGTTGACCCGGTTTAAGATTAGCCCTGGCCAGACAGCAGAGTTGGAAAGGAACTTGCATAGTCTGGAGGTAATCCTGCGTCATTTGTTGGTGAAATTAGAGGAGTGAGGGCTCTTACTCTGTCACTCCGAGCAGTGGAGGATGATTTAGCTCCTTGCCTATCTCAGGATGGTAGGCGAGATGCCCAGGGTCCTCGCGGCGCGATTGGAGGTCAGACAGATGGCTAATTTGAACAAGGTGATGATCATCGGCAATGTAGGGACTGATCCTGAGATGCGCTTCACCCCTAATGGGAATCCGGTAACTACCTTCCGTATTGCCACCAGCCGGATCTTCACAAGCTCGGAAGGGGAGCGAAGACAAGAGACGGAGTGGTTCACGGTAGTTACCTGGAACAAGCTGGCGGAGAGCTGTAACCAGTTTCTAGCAAAAGGCAGACGAGCCTATGTGGAAGGCAGGCTGCGGACTCGGGCATGGGAGAGCCAAGACGGGCAGAAGCGAAGCCGGGTGGAGATAGTGGCAGACCGAGTCCTTTTCCTCGACAGGCAGGGGACTGCCCTGCTTCCCGAGGAGGCCAGGGTAAGTGCCGAGGAGGCCAAGGGAGGCGATGATTTGGCGGCGGAAGACCTCCCTTTCTAGATAAGGACGGGAAAGAGAGTGGTTAAAGGAAGAGCAAAGCCCAGGAGACCAAGCAGAGGGCAGAGATTTGTGCCCAGACGTAAGGTGTGTGTTTTCTGCGCTGACAAGAAAGAGATAGACTACAAAGCTGTGGAATCTCTACGTCGATATATATCGGACCGGGGCAAACTTGAACCGCGGCGTAGAACTGGTAACTGTGCTAAGCACCAGCGGTTTCTTGCCCAAGCAATTAAGAGGGCACGCCACTTGGCTCTACTGCCGTATACGGTAGATCATATCTACCAAATGGGAGGTTTTGGCCCGAGGGGCTAGTCAAATCATCCCTTCGTTTACACCTCCATGAGCCGATTTCCCTATCAGGGTGGTGTTGTGCCTTTATGGGAGTAAGGATTGCGTAAGAGGCGAAAAGAACAGCCGAAGCGGAGGATCAGTAAGGGGGGGCGGGAGAAGCGGAGACGATTTATCCTCCTGAGTGTGGTCGTAGTCGTTATCATTTCTGCCCTGGCAGTAGTTGGCTGGGGCTATTATGATACCTACGTCAAGCCGTGGCAGCGAGACATTGCCAGGGTTAATGATACGGTTTTCGGTATGCACTACTATGTAGATATGCTTCGCCTCTACGGAGCAGGACAGGGCTCCGATCCTACCCAGGATTTTCAGTTGGCCTATAATGTGGTGACGGTCATACAGAATAATGAGCTCGTGAAACAGGAAGCACAGAGGCTCGGCATCACTGTTGACCGACTTGAATTGGTAGAGGAGACCAAAAGTTACCTCAGCTTCGATCCTGACAAAGAAAGCATGGACGAGTTTGATCAGCGAATTGACGCAGCGCTGAAGCAAAGAGGTTTGTCCAGGGCAGACTTCGAGGAAATGTTCATTGTGCCGATGGTGCTGCAAAAGAAGTTGCAGGAGAATGTTGGGAATGGGAAGTACCCCGAAGATCAACTACTTCAGCATGTCAATGTTCAAGCCATGCTTCTGGGGACCAAGGAAAAGGCTTTGGAGGCCAGAAGCAAATGGGAGGGAGGGAAAGCCTTTGATCAGCTCGTCACTGAGTTTTCGCCCTCGCGGCACTACGACTCCAGCGATTGGCTGCCTTGGGGCATCGAGAGTTACGTCTTTAACAGTTTTGCCTTCGCCGAGGGGTCAGAGAACCGTGGCATAAGCGGAGCAATGCTGCGGGATACGGCCTATTCCACGAAGGGTGGCTACTGGTTAGTGGAAGTCCTTGATACAACGGGAGTGGGTCAGCAGATGAAGTTGCATTTGAGGAGCATATTGGTGGATAGCGAAGCCACGGCCAATGAGCTCAGAGATAAGATAACAGCGGGCGATGACTTTGCTACCCTAGCTAAGGAGAACTCACTGCACACTAGCTCTCAAGCCAATGGTGGTAATATGGGAACGCTGAGCCTGAGCGACGTTGAATCACAGTTTGGCAAACAGAATCTTAATACTGTACTGGCCCTGGGTCTCAAAAACCTTAGCCAGCCATTCTATCAGGCAGAAATCCCCAAGGACTCAGGCTACTGGCTGATAAAGGTTCTGGGCAAAGAGAAGAGGACTTTGAGCAAGGATAACCGGTCAACGCTGGTCAGCGAGGCTTTCAGAGAATGGTTCGAAAACGCGCCAAGCGCAGAAGGAATCCGGGTAGAAAGCTACATTGACTACAGCAGGATACGCTGGGCTTTACGTCATGTCTAAGAGAGGGCGCACTGGAGATGGCGGATAGGGAAAGTATTGGCGTCGGGCTAATGGGGTTGGGGGTGGTGGGTAGTGGGGTGGCCCGAACTCTCGTGGAGAAGAATAGAGCTCTAGCCGAAGAGATAGGTTGCCGTTTAGCACTGAAGAAGATATTGGTTCGTGACCTTTCAAAGCCGCGGGCCGTGTCCCTAGAATCACCCCTTTTCACTCTAGACCCACAGCAAATCCTCAGCGATCCGGCAATACAGATCGTCATTGAAGTCATCGGCGGAGAGCAGCCGGCTGCGGCCTTTATCAAGCAGGCACTCCTGAATGGTAAGTATGTAGTCACTGCCAATAAAGAGGTGATAGCCAAGCATGGGCCTGAACTCATGGAGATAGCGCAACAAAATGGGGTGAGCCTTCTTTATGAGGCCAGTGTCGGCGGCGGCATCCCTCTGCTCCTTCCTCTGAAGCAGGGACTACCGGCCAATGAAATCTCGGCCATCTACGCCATCATTAACGGGACCACTAACTACATTCTCACCAAGATGTCGGCTGAGGGTCTCAGTTTTCCGACGGCTCTAAAGCAGGCCCAGGAACTGGGTTATGCTGAGCCTGATGCCGCCAATGATATTGAAGGGATAGACGCTGCCTACAAGTTGGCTATCCTGGCCACTGCTGCCTTTCATACCATTGTTCGTCCTGAAGATGTCTTCCGCCAGGGGATCGCTCGCCTGGCTGAACATGACTTCCGCTACGCCAAAGAGTTGGACTACGAAATAAAGCTTCTGGCCATTGCCAAGAAGGTCAACGGAGCAATTGAGGTAAGGGTTCATCCCGCTTTTGTCCCCACGGACTTTTTGCTGGCCAAGGTGAGCGGCGTTTACAACGCTATCCAAATCGAAGGTGACTTGGTGGGCAAGGTGCTGTTTTATGGTGAGGGAGCCGGCTCTCTGCCTACCTCGAGTGCTATTGTGGCCGACGTCATCGCTGCAGCCAAGAGCGTGATACAGCAAAGAGAGTTAGGAGCAAAGGGGCTATCTCGAAGTGCCAGAAGTCCCTTGATTGCTTCCCATTCCCCCTTCCTCGCGTTAGCCATCAAGCCCATATCGGAGCTACAGACCCGTTATTATCTCAGGATGAGCGTTGCCGATAGCCCCGGCGTTCTGGCTCAAATAGCCAGGGCGCTGGGCGACCGTTCGATAAGCATCTCCTCGGTCATCCAGAAGGAAACTGACACTGATGCTCAAACCGCCGAGATAGTAATCATGACCCACCCCGCTCGAGAGGAATTTATGCGTCAGGCTTTGGAGGAGATGGAGAAACTCCCGGTAGTCAAGGAGATATGCAATCTCATCAGAGTTGAAGGGTAGGTGATTAAGAGATGGCAACCTGGGTTGCTGGACTGATCGTTACCGGAGAGATAATCTGCGATGGTTGTGGCAGGAGTATGAAACATCCCGAGAAGTATGCCTATGTTTGCGAAGAGGAGCAGGAGCCACTGCGGTTCTGTAAGGATTGCTCACGGGCCAAAGGATACCTCAAATCGAGAAGGGATGAAAAGGGGCGTGAGGTAGAAAGCTACCTCTAGAGACGGCCGCTATGGGCATAGGGGTCTTGGCTAGGTATGGCGATTTTCTCCCTGTGACGCCCGACACTCCCAAAATAACCTTGGGTGAGGGAGATACTCCTCTGGTCAGGTCGCCAAGGCTGGAAAAGGAGATAGGCTGCAAGGAACTATACTTCAAATTGGAGGGGTGCAATCCCACTGGCTCTTTCAAGGATCGGGGCATGGTGGTAGCAGTGGCCAAGGCCTTAGAGGCAAAGAGTCGTGCTATTATCTGCGCCTCTACCGGTAATACCAGTGCCTCGGCAGCAGCCTACGGAGCAGCTTTTGGGCTGAGCACCATTATCGTTGTCCCCCAGGGAAACATTGCCCTGGGTAAGCTGGCTCAAGCTATTGTTCATGGTGCGAAAGTAATCGCCGTCTCCGGTAACTTTGACCAGGCCCTGGAAATAGTGCGCCGCCTGGTGGAGAAGCATGCTGTCATCCTGGTCAACTCTGTGAATCCCTATCGCATTGAAGGGCAGAAGACCGCTGCCTTTGAAATCGTGGACAGCCTGGGTGAGGCCCCCGACTATCAGTTCATGCCAGTAGGCAACGCTGGTAACATTACGGCCTACTGGAAAGGTTTCGTGGAGTACCGCACAGCGGGAAGGGCCAGGCAAACTCCCATAATGATGGGGTTTCAGGCAGAAGGGGCAGCACCGATTGTCAAGGGTCACAAGATCGATCGACCGGAGACCATTGCCACAGCAATACGCATCGGCAATCCGGCTAGCTGGAAGGGTGCTGTGGCCGCCCGGGATGAGTCCGGGGGCATCATTGATTCCGTTAGCGATGAGGAGATACTCACTGCCTATCATCTCCTGGCCTCCAAGGGAGGCTTCTTCTGTGAACCGGCTTCAGCCGCCTCCTTTGCCGGTCTGATGAAGTGGTCTCGGAAGCATGACTGCTCGGCGAAAAAGATAGTTTGTATACTCACCGGAACCGGTCTAAAGGACCCAGACATTGCCATGGCGAGGGCTGCCCCCTTTGTAGAGGTTCCTGCTGAGCTTGGTAGCGTGGAAAAAGCCCTCGGCTGGAGCTAACGGGTCAAGGGATGTCTCTTCCCCACGCTAGGGTCATCGTCAATCCTGCCTCTGGAGCGGGGGCAGTCCGAAGGAAGTGGCCACGCATTCAGAGAATGCTCAGTGAAACAGGTTTACCCTTCGACCATGAATTTACCCAGGGGGCGTTACACGGTACAGAGCTGGCTAAGGAAGCTGTCGCCAAGGGATACGAACTGGTGGTAGCGCTGGGGGGTGATGGTACCATCAACGAAGTGGTAAACGGCCTGATAGGTCCCGCGGGTAGAAGCCAGGCAGATTTGGGCATTATCTACACCGGCACGGCCAATGACTTTGCTCGCTCCCTCGGTCTACCGAGAAATCTGAGGCAAAGTTGCTCTCTCCTGACCTCCCCCAAGAGGGTGGAGGTTGACGTTGGCGCTGTCGAATATGTTTGCCGAGGAGAGCTGAAGCAGCGCCTCTTCGTCAATGTGGCAGGTGCAGGCTTTGATGCTGCTTTTCTCCAGGCCGCCGTAACGTCGCTTAGACCTCTTGGAGCTAAACTGCCCTATGTGGCTGGTCTATTCAAAGTTATCATGACCTTCCCCCCAAAAGACTTCCTGGTGAGCCTCAGTGATGGAACGGAAAAATGGCGTGCTCTCACAGTTCTGGTAAGCAATGGCAGATATGCAGCCACAATGCCTTTTGCCTGTGACGCCGACCTGGTGGATGGGCAATTCGAGGTCATGCCTCTTGGCTTTCTGGAGATGCTGCAAGCCGTGCCTAAGGCTTACCTCAGATTTCCTGATAGCTACGGCAAGGCCAAGTACAAGAGGTCAAGCTTTGTGCAATTGGAGTCTCAGCAATGCCTGCAGGTGGAAGCAGATGGGGAGGTCTTGGGAGAACTACCGGCGCGCATGTGGGTGCTGCCCAAGGCCCTAAGGGTGGTTGCTGGATAAAGAGGGACTCCAAACGAACGGATAGTCTGAACCTCATTCTGCAAGGAGGACGCATGGCGATTGACCAGGCCAAGATTGAACAAGCAGTAGCCTCTATTATTGAGGCTATCGGTGACAATCCCCGACGGCAGGGATTATTAGGCACACCGCAGCGCATCGCTGAAATGTATGCCGAGCTTTTCAGCGGTATGAACAAGGATCCTAAGGAAGAACTGGCTGTCGGTTTTGAGGAAGGGCATAGGGAAATGGTGGTGTTGAAGGATATTCCTTTTTACTCCATGTGTGAGCATCACTTGCTTCCTTTTTTCGGGGTGGCTCATGTGGGCTATATTCCTAACATGAATGGTCGGGTCGTGGGAGCTAGCAAAATAGCCAGGGTTGTGGAAATTATTGCTCACCGTCCTCAGCTTCAGGAGCGGATGACCACCCAGATTGCCGAAGCTATCCTCGAGGCTATCCAGCCAGAGGGTGTCGCTGTCATTATCCAGGCGGAGCACCTGTGCATGACCATGCGGGGGATAAAGAAGCCGGGCAGTAACATCGTGACCTCAGCCAACAGGGGTCTCTTCCGCCAGAAACCCGCCACCAGAGCCGAGTTTCTGTCTCTGGTGCAAGGGAAGTAGTAGCCTCTCAGCCAGTAAAGCCGTCCTCAGATATCCTTCTCAAGATATCCCAGAAGGCCCCTCTGTAGCCTTGGCGTATGGCCTCCACCAGAAGGGTGTTCTGATTGTAGTTATAGTTCCTATCGCCACCCTCCGGAGGGCTCATGAGGAAGAACCGCTCATCGCCACCCACCAGATCGGACAGGTACTGCGCCGCGTTTTCGCCCAAGGCTGCTGAAAGGTAGAAGATAGGGGCGAAGAACCTCTCATTATTGGTGATGTTCCCTTTGAGGTTGGGATTAGTGGGCATTGGCCCCATTCTGCGAACCATGCTTGACAGCTTTGTACCAGGGAAGATGCGCACCCCCAGGGCAGCCCCCACCCGTGAAGGGGAGAGTTCCTTCATGACTTCCACCGTCTCCCGCAGAGTCTCCCGTGTCTCGCCCGGGCCTCCAAGCAGGAGGTCATACATGAAAACCAGACCCTGCTCATGACAGATAGCAGCCGTGCGCCGTATGTCTTCCACCTTGAAATCCCGGCCCAGGGTGTGCAGAATGTGGTCAACACCGCTGTCTACCCCAAAATTTATTCCCCGGCATCCCGCCCTTTGAAACAGCGCAGCCATCTCCTGGGTGAAGGGAGTCGGGCTGCAGTAGGCATACCAGTGCAGCCTGTTCCCCAGTTGGCGCCGGGTGATTTCCAGGCAGACCTGCTCAGCATGTAGGGGCGGCAGGTTGAACTCGCTGTCACAGAAGTGGAAACAATCGATGTTCATTTGGAGAAGGGACTCCATCTCATCGACCACGCTTTCCGGGGAGCGCAACCTCAACACTCTGCCCTTGGCTGGCGGGTCAGCGCAATAGATACAGCCTTTGTGGCAACCCCGCTTGCTCTCGATGCTTCCCATACCTCCCTCAACGAAGTAGCGATAGTTGTCCACGGCTGTTCTCGTGGGGGCAGAGGCACTGTTCAGGTCCACGTATGACGGCGGGTTACACCGAAACTCCTCACCAGCACGATATACCAGGCCGGGGATGGACATGTAGTCCTCTCCCGATATCAGATTTCCCACCAGAAGGGGCAGGGGCCCTTCACCGTCACCGGTAATTCCTAGGTCAACCCCGCAATAGCGCAGGATGTCCTCTGGCATGACGGAAAAGGCTGAGCCTCCAATGATGACCGGCGCCGGTGTCCGCGTCCTGATATGATCGATTATCTGCTTGAAGCTGGGGAGGAAGAACTCCTGGCTGGCAAAAGAGGTGTCGTCGCTGTTGCGCAGGCTCACTCCCACGGCAGCCACCGAGTCATGAGCAAAATATGTATCGATATCCCCTGCCCAATCGGGAGAGAAACAGAGGTCGAGCACGTCCACCTGAAACTGGTGCTGGGTAAGGGCATCGGCCAGATAGTCCAGGGCTATAGGAGCTACGGCCGGTTTCATTTGGTTGGGATTGACCAGCACTACCCTTTCGGTCACTAATCAATCCCCCGTCTTGCCGGTCACATTGGCGATCTTCGGTGTCTGTGGCTCTTGCCGCATGGACAGGGAAATGCGCCCGCGGGCCTTGTCCACCTCCAGAACGGTGACCGTCACCTTCTGGTTGACCTTGACCACCTCGGTGGGGTCTTTCACAAAGCGATCGGCCAGGCGGCTGATGTGCACCAGCCCGTCCTGGTGGACGCCGATATCCACGAAGGCGCCAAACTTGGTCACGTTGGTGACGATCCCCGGCAGCTTCATCCCCGGCACGAGGTCGTCCATGGTGTTGACACCCTCAGCAAAAGAAAATGTTTCAAACTTATCGCGCGGGTCACGACCGGGTCTCGCCAGCTCTTCCAGAATGTCGGTCAGCGTCGGAAGCCCCACTGTGTCACTGACATAGCGCTTCAGGTCGATCTGCTGTCGTAGTCCCTCGTTTCGCATAAGGTCCTGTACAGTACAGCCCAGGTCTTGCGCCATGCGTTCAACGATGGGGTAGCTCTCTGGGTGAACGGCGCTGGCATCGAGCGGGTCTCCGCCACCGCGGATGCGCAGGAAGCCTGCTGCCTGTTCGAAGGCTTTCGGGCCAAGGCGGGGTATCTTCTTCAGGTCATCCCGGCTGCGGAAGGGGCCATTCTCATTGCGGTGGGCGACTATGTTCTTGGCTAAGGCAGGCCCAAGACCAGGGACGTAGGTGAGAAGCTCCTTGCTGGCCGTATTGACCTCTACGCCCACTCCACCCACACAACTCATCACCACCTCATCCAGGCTGCCCTTCAGCTTACCCTGGTCAACATCATGCTGGTACTGTCCCACGCCGATGGACTTGGGGTCGATCTTCACCAGCTCCGCCAGCGGGTCCATCAGCCGCCGCCCGATGGAGACTGCCCCGCGCACGGTGACATCCTCATCAGGGAACTCCTCCCTGGCCACCTGTGACGCGGAGTACACCGACGCACCACTCTCGTTCACCATTACCACCGGTATCGGCTTCGGCAGGTTCAGCCCACGCACGAAGGCCTCGGTCTCGCGGCTGGCAGTGCCGTTGCCGATAGCGATAGCCTCAACATGAAAGCGTTCCACCAGGCGCAGGATGGTCTTGGCTGCTTCCTCGGCTAGCTTGGCCGACTGCGTGATGAAGATGGTGGTGTGGTCGAGGAGCTTGCCCTGCCGGTCGAGGCAAGCCACCTTGCAGCCCGTCCGGTAGCCAGGATCAATGGCCAGCACTGCTTTCTGCCCCAGGGGCGGCGCCATGAGGCACTGGCGCAGGTTCTGGGCAAAGACGCGGATGGCCTCGTCGTCGGCTCGCTCCTTGATTTCGTGGCGGACCTCTGTTTCCATAGACGGCCCCAGCAGCCGTCCGTAGCTGTCCTCCACGGCCAGGGCGACCTGCTGGGAAGCAGGACCATGACCCTTCACAAAGCGTCCCAGCAAGAATTCCAGCGCCTCTTCTTCAGGAGGCCGTATGCTGAGTTTCAGATATCCTTCAGCTTCGCCCCGGAACATGGCCAGCACCCGATGGCTGGGGGCCTTAGGCACGGGGTCACGCCAGTCAAAATAATCGCGGTACTTAGCGCCTTCCTCTTCCTTGTCTTTTGCTGCTTTGGACTGGAGGGCGCCGTGTCGGGCAAAGTGCTGGCGCATGGCCTGCCGCGTCTCGGCGTCTTCGTTCACCCACTCGGCAATGATATCGCGTGCCCCGGCAAGGGCATCGTCAGTTGAAGCAACACCCAGTTCAGCATTGACAAAGGGGGCGGCTTCCCGGAGCGGGTTGATGGTGTCTTCCTGGGTGAAAATCTTCTGTGCCAGAGGCTCCAGGCCCTTCTCACGGGCGACGGTGGCCCGGGTGCGGCGCTTGGGGCGGTAGGGGAGGTAGATATCCTCCAGCACGGCCAGGGTCGAGGCTTCTTCGATGGCGCTCCTTAGCTCGTCCGTAAGAAGCTCTCGTTCCTGGAGGGAATTCAGGATAACCTCGCGGCGCTTGTCCAGTGCGGCCAGTTGCGCCAGGCGATCCCGCGCTCTGGTAAGGGCTACCTCGTCTAGCGAACCGGTGCGCTCCTTGCGGTAGCGGGCGATGAAGGGAATAGTAGCCCCCTCAGCCAGCAACTCCTCGACGGCCCGCACGTGCTCTTCAGCGATCCCCAACTCGCTGGCAACCAGCGTCAAATGGGCTTCAGTCATAGTATCATTTCCCTTGCGCCCTTGTGGGGAGCCATAGTGGTTTCATACAGGCTGGCCTTACTGGAAACAATTGTAGACTATCGGCTTCGGCCGTTTCAATTTGGGGGTGGGGTAGTAGGGTGGGTGTAGTCCTTCCCGAGAAAGGCTACACCCACCATTATCTCATTCCAAATCCATTCCCACAGGGTCTGTGCCCACCGTGTGCCCTCAGCTCTCAGGATAAACACCCATCTCATTCCACCCACCCTACATTGACTTGCAGACCCACCCCTTATCTCTGGCGTTGGCTCAGACACCACACAGTATCGCGGGCAATGATCAGTGCCTCATCGACCGGGGTGACGTAGACATGGACTGTGGCATCATCGGCGCTGATCTTTCCCTCAATGCCTATTATAGCAGCGTTTCGGTCGCCGTCTATTTTCAGCCCACACCAGTCCATACCGGCACAGATGCGGTCTCGTACCTCGGGTGAGTTTTCACCAATGCCGCCGCCAAATACGACCGCGTCTGCTGTGCCAAGGACAGCCATGTAGGCACCTATGTACTTGCGTACGCGGTAAGAAAACATCTCCACGGCCAGGGCGGCGCCGGCATTCCCCTGTCGTGCCGCTTCCAGGATTTCCCGCATATCTCGAGATACGCCCGATACCCCCAGGAGACCCGACCTCAGGTTGAGCCAGCCTTCCACCTCCTCATTTTTCACACCCTCCTTGCGGGCCAGGAAGCCCGCTAGCGATGGATCAACATCTCCCGAACGCGTCCCCATCATCAACCCCTCCAGCGGGGTAAACCCCATGGAGGTGTCCACCGAACACCCCCCATCAACTGCCGTGACCGAACAACCATTCCCCAGTTGCAGCGTTATTAGCTTCGCCTGCCGCAAATCTCTGGACGCAAGGGCAGCATACCGTTCGGCCATATAGCGGTGGGCCAGCCCGTGGAACCCGTAGCGCCGTATGCGATGCTTTGCTGCCAGTTCCTGAGGAATAGCGTAGCGGGAGGCGAGCTCGGACATAGTAGAGTGAAAGGCAGTATCGAAGACGGCCACCATAGGTACAGAGGGGCCGAGGGCGGCCCGGGCAGCTCGAATTGCCATCAGCGATGGTTCGTTATGCAGTGGCGCCAAGTCGCTGAGAGCCTCGATAGCGCTGATGACCTCGTCATCAATAAAGATCGGCTCTAGAAAGCGGTCCCCGCCGTGCACTACCCTGTGCCCCACCGCCCCAAGCCCAGGCTTATAGAGGCCTGTGGAGCCCAACCAGCGAAGCGCCAGCCGGGCTGCTTCGCCGTGGTCGGCCACATCCGCCGCCTTTTCGAGCCCGCCATTCCTGGCTGCGAATTTCAAGGCGGCACGGCCGCCGATTCTATCGACAGTGCCACGGGCCAGCCGCTGCTCCGGGCTGCGGGGTTCACCCTCCCCCACCATCTCCAGGAGATCGAACTTCAGTGTCGAACTGCCGCAGTTGATAGCCAGAACTCTCATCCCTCTCCGTTTTTGGTCGTTATCAGGGTATCTACCTGCTTTCTTTTCGCGGCCCTACGTTTCAAAGCCGTGAGTGGCGCTCTATCACCAGCCGGTATGCGTTTCTGACGTACTGGGAGACCATACGCTGGGCGTTGAAAAACGAGCCGTTTATGGCGATGGCTGAGCGCATGATTTCGGTAAAAGCCTCCGGCCTTTTGTAGAAAGCTGGCAATATCAGATACTCCAGTTTGTCGTAGAGTGAGGCTGTCTCCAGGACAGAGTCACTGGCCGAGTGCCAACTGTCGCCAATCGACCATCCAGTCACCCCTTCCAGGTGCCCCTCAATCCACCAGCCATCCAGTATGCTCAAGCTGGGCACTCCATTAAGTGCAGCCTTCATCCCGCTTGTCCCGGAAGCCTCCTGGGGCTTCTGTGGAGTATTTACCCACAAATCCACGCCAGCACAAAGGTGCTTGGCGACAGACATATCATAGTCCTCTAGATACACGACAGGCATAACGTCCCCGATGGCATACGCAGCTTCAAAAACTCGACGGATGACTTCTTTGCCACCTTCATCGCGGGGATGGGCTTTGCCTCCGTAAATGATCTGCAATGGACCCGCCTGACGTGCTATTCTCTTGAGGCGTTCTATATCGGAGAGTAACAGGTCGGCCCTCTTATAACTTGTGGCGCGTCTGGCAAAACCGAGTGTCATCAGAGAAGGCTCCAGGCGGACGCCAGTTCGCCGCTCTACTTCAGCCAACAGCTCTTGTTTTGCCTCGGCGTGAGCCTGACGGATTTCTTGGGGTGGAATACTTATCGCGTATCGCAGGTAGTGGTTATCGTTGCGCCATTCGGGGATATACCTGTCGTAGATGCGCTGGAAAGGCGCGGCTGTCCAGGTAACAGCGTGTACCCCATTGGTAATAGAGTCGACAGGATAGTTAGGATACATGCCACGAGAGATCTCCCCGTGGCGCATGGCGACGCCGTTGATGTAGCGGGAAAAATACAAGGCGAGATAGGTCATGTTCAGCGTGCCCATGGGGCAGCAATCGGCGCCTCTAAGAGCGTTGGCCTCCGCTTCTCCCATTACCCGTTGCACCAGATCAAGGGGGAAGTTATCATGGCCTGCTGGCACCGGGGTGTGTGTGGTGAATACGCATTTCTGGCGGATTGCCTGTCTATGTGCTGCGCTGGCAGCCTTCAGACCACCGCCTTTAGTCCGCTCATGCAATAATGCTAGAGCGAGCAGAGCAGAGTGTCCCTCGTTCATGTGGAAGGTTCGTATCCTGGTATGTCCTGCGGCACGTAGCATCGCCACACCTCCCAAACCCAATATCACCTCCTGACACAGGCGATAGCGGTCATCGCCTCCGTAGAGGTAGTCGGTGAGGGCCTGGTCTGAGGGGCTGTTCTCCGGAAGAGCCGTGTCCAGGAAGTACACCGGCACAACGTGGCCGGACACACCGCTTATGAAATGGCACCAGGCTCGTATGAACACCTGTCGCCCTTCGATGTTGACCGAAACACGTGGCTTTATTGGTCGCAGAACCCCTTCTGGAGACCATTCGCAAGGGCTCTCGGTCTGGTTGCCGTGGGCATCAAGACGCTGGCAGAAATAACCCTTGCGGTGCAATAGCGTCACTCCAACCATTGGTACACCCAGGTCAGCCGCGGCACGCAGGGTGTCTCCTGCTAAGATACCGAGGCCGCCGCTGTAGGTAGGCATGCTGGGGTCAATACCTACTTCCATTGAGAAATATGCAATCAATGGTGAAGGAACCGCCGTTTTGGATGCTCTTGCCATCAGAAATGCTCCTCCATCGTTATACTATCACTCCCTCCGGAGATGCTTTGCCGTCAAGGGCTGCCAGTTCCTGGGCTGTCAACACGGCTTCACGGGATATACCCAGCACTCTCGCCGTTTCCGCCAGGATGTGGGCCCAAGTGCAACGGTTCACAAACAGCATCCCTGGAACATTCAGAGTCCCACCACGGTTTATGAAGCCCAGCGCTGTAGTTCGCTCACTGCCAGTGTGAAGCGGCTGTAACGTGCCAAGCAGTGGCTCCGGACGGGTATGGGTCACGAATATGCGGGCTGGCACGGAGCTTGGATAAAGCTCCGCCTTCAGTTTGGTGGGTGCTACGTGAGCGCTTTCACCCTTGCTGCGAGGCTGGCGGAATCTGCCGGGTTCCAGCATATAGACAACGGAATGAGGCACCTGCCGCGCCTTTAGCCTTTCCGATGCTCTTATCACCTCCTCCAACTGGTAGGCCCCAATAGCGGTAAGCACTACCTGCTGTTGCGCCAGTTCGTAGCAAGTCCAGTCCAGCCTCAGGGCGCCCTGATCAAGAAGGCGGATGGCTTCGTCACCGGTGAAAAGGTCAGGTATCACGTCGATCTTGGGCACCACCAAAGTCCAGATCTGCCCGTGCGTTTGATAGAGGTTCTGCATGACGACAGCAGCCGTGTTGTAATCAGGCACGAATAGAACCCGGGACACATCCGAAGGCTCGCCCAGCATAGCCTCGGCCATGGAAGGATCCTGGTGTGAGCGCTCATTCTTGGCGTTTTCCCAGGTGTGGGAGGTGAGCACCAGGGGTATGGAAAGCCAGCCCTGGGGACGTCCAGCCTCATTGTATTCGTCGATGAATATGATCTCCTGGCGCATGACACCGTGCATTTTGGTACCGAAGGCTTCATAAGTGTGGATGAAGTTGATGCCGCCCTTATTGGCTACAGCCGCAGAGGCTACTGCCTCCTCGTTCAGGACAGTGATGACCGTGCCGTGAATGTCTTCGGGAATACCCGGCTCGGGGTCAGTCACGCGGAATTTTAGATGCTCCAGGGTCTTAATCATCCGGTTAGAGCGCATCTCGTCTGGATTACCTACCCGGGGTCGAAGGTGAGGGTTGGCCTGAACTATGGCCAGGAACATGGCATCCACGGCATACATAGGAGAGGTTCTGCCCCACAGAGAGCGATCCTGGCGGTTGTCAGGCACCGGCCGTAGAGTTGGAGACGGGACATGCTCTAGCTGCACCTTGCGGTATGCCAGGGAATGGTCTCGCTCGCGGGGTCGGTTGGAGGCCTCATGCTTCTGAAACCTGTTGATGCTGTCTTTAAGTTCGCCCAGAGGCACCCAGAGCTTTCTGGCACTATCATTGAACCGCTGGGCGGCAACGGGGTCAGTGTGGGGGTTTGACATTAGAGGGAGGTTGTGAGCGAGGTTCGTCCCCTCACCGTAGAACCCGGCACCTTTCGGCGCGACAGCAATGCCATAGGGTAAGGGGGCCGGATAACGCTCTCCCTGAGACCGGATTGCTTCGCCAGCGGCTTCCAGCCGCCCTTCCATCTCAAATATAGCCCAGGCGAAAGCGGCTGGGTCTCTGCCATCAAAGACGATGGGGTCAAAACCGTTGAGTCTCAGGTGCTCTACAAACCAGTCCACATCCCCTTGTTGGGACAGCGTGGTTCTCTGGTCAATACGCCGTCCGTTTTTTATCATGATAGGCGTTGCTAGGCCGCAGTCCTCAGCCCTCCACCAGCGGGGTATCCAGTCACTTCCTCTTTGCTCTTCAAAGGCACCGTCACTGAGAAAGACCACGAGCCTTTCCCCGGGAAGAGGCATGTGGATATACTGGAGCTCCACCAGGCCAAGGTAGCCACCCTCCGCCATGCCGCCGGCTGTATAGGCATTTACATGGCTGCCGAGAGGAGAGTCTTGCCTGCCATCGTCAGTCAGGCGGTACGAGTAGAAATCCCGAACGTATTTGGTGAGGCCTTCATCGGTAAGGGAGTAGCGCTGGGCATGCTCCTTCCACATGTTGTCCAGGAGCAGGTTGACCGTATCACTGGCGGCAACGCAGTGCCCTTGCCCCATAATCCACGACCGAGTCATGCCGGTTATGACATTAATAGCCATGTAACCTACGTAGGCAGGCACCATATTCAGAACGCCCCCCGTGTGCCCCTCGGGGGCAGGTTTGAAATCGTCTGGCCCTAGGTCACGCCCGTCGAGATATACATTACGGGCATAGGTCTCGTGCACTGCAATCCACATGGCGGCATTGGCTACCCGGTCTGCGGCATACAGCAGATTGAATAGTGGCACGCCATCCCCTTTTACTCCCTTGATGGCAAGTCGCTCGGCCATGTTGAAGACTCGCTCCTGGGTCTCGATGGTATGGGCAATCGGTCCATACCCTGCCGCCCACTTGTCTGCTGCGGGATTCCTCTTCCGGTAGAGGTCTACCCATTCTTTCGTTCTTACCATTTCTGCTGCTGTTGAGTTCATTTCTGTTCTCCTCCCTGGTTTGTGGGATACTCACTTCACCTCAGACTCCTCTTCTTTTCTTAGCGTATCCAGGACTTTTCTGGCTGCCAAAGGCACCTCTATGCCAGGCTGAACACCATCCAGCGCATCCAATACCGGCTGTACCGTGGCTCTAAGACTCCTCTGAGCTAGAGTACGGAGTACGAGGTATGCCCCTTGACGAAGCCATTGAGCATCGGCATGCTTCATCAGTTCAGCTAGCAAGGGTTTCAATGCATCACGCCCTAGGCCAATCAATGCCTCTGCTGCCAACCAGCGCACGGCAAATTCTTTGTCTCGCAAAGCGCCCACCAGTGCTTCGGCTGCCACTGGATCGGCAATCTGTCCCAGGGCCTTGGCCGCCTCCCAGCGCACCCAGAGCTTACGGCTTCTTAACGCCTCGATCAGCGGGCCCACAGCCGGTTTCCCGATAGATACCAGACTGAGGCGAGCTTTCTGGCATGTTTCCACATCGGCACAATCCATGCCACCGATCAATCTAGGGATGGCAGTGTGGTCAGCTTCATCGACCTGAACCACATTGTTCTGGTCAACGGCATCCTTGGACTTGTTCATGGTTCCTCCTTAAGTAGTTCACTGGGTCGGCAATCGAGATTGCTTCTGTCTCCTGCTCAGTGTGATCACGGCGTCTGCTTTCACCTAGCCGACGCTATCTGGCACAAGCCCGATTTGCTCCTGGGCGCAATGGCTCCGGTTAGGCCAGCCTAACCTCGGTCAAAAACCATGATAGCGACTTTGAGCTAAAAAAGTTGTGAAATTAGAGCCAGGAATCTTGCAAAGTTATGACATTATGCTTAGATGACCACAATCTACCGAAATGCGGCGTTGGCCTCACGCGCTCAGCCAACCAATGACAAAACAAGCGGCTTCAGCTCCGCCTCAGCAAAATCAATGATTGCGCCGGACAAGGGTCAAATAGGCAGCCTGCTACTACAGGACTCTCGCCTACAGCATCGCCTGCCTCATCCGGTAATAATGGAACACCATCCCAGCTACCCTAATGCCTGAGTCCGTCGCCTGGTGTGTACCCATGAGGACGCCACCAGCATCGCATCCCACGTAGAACAGACCACGAATAGGCGACTTGGGCGATGGCTTGTAGCGTCCGCACTGGCCCACTATCTGCCCCATACCCACGGCTTCGCCTCCCTGACCAGGCAAAACATGGTCCCGTGAAAGATTCGATACCTCGGCTGGCCCAGCGTATTCCTTGGCTTCGATGACAGGCACCATTTCAGGCCAGAGCTTGAAAAGGGTCTGGTCAACCTTCTCCCACAGCATCTTTATCTCTGTAGCCTCAGGGTTGGGGGAGCACACAGTGCCCGCAATCAGAAGCTGCTTGCCTTTGGGTGCCATCTGAGGATCGTAGTTGGACGTGACGATTCCCCAGATGCTCAAATCCTCAGGAAGCTGGCCAGCCTTCACCTTCAGGAAGCGCCCCATGTCCAGTGAGCTGTCATCGGTGTAAACAGAGCACTGGTCAAACTTCAGGACTGGTTTACTGAGAAAATAGCGCTGGCCGGTGAATCCCCACCCAGGCACCAAATCCTTCACATAGTTTACGTAGCTCTGGTCAAAGTGCTTTTCCCCCACTAGCTTGAGCACCGTAGGATGAATACCGGCATCGCTTACCACAATTGGAGCCTGGAACTCTCCATCCCTGGTAACCACACCGGTAACGGCACCATCCTTAACATTGATCCTCTCCACTCTGACGCGCGTTTGTATTTCGCCACCGTTGTCCTTGATCGCCTGAGTTATGACATCAACGACATGCCCCAGCCCGCCGGCTGGGTAGGAGCCACCACCATTGGCGACTATGTCCTGCAACATCCTTATATACTCTGAGGCAGAAACCAAATCCATGGGCTCGGCTAGTGCGCAGTTGCAGAAGGAAGCTAGCCAGCTATAAACAGGCCGTGGTACCTCGTACTGAGCCAGGAACTGCTCAAGAGTGGTGTCATCCAAGGCGCTCACCTTCTCCGGAGGTAGCACATAGATATCAGTCAGCAATTGCATGGCAAGCTCCTGTTCCTTGGCGTCGAGACCCCACTGCTGGAGCATGCCTTCTGCACTTATTGGCTGCTGTGGGTCAATAACCGTAACATTAATGTTCCACTTCCCTGAACGACCTCGATATGCCGTGGCTACGGTCTTCGGGTCTATTAGCTTGAGCTTGGACTCTACCCCCAATTGCTTGAAGATAGACTCGAAGGCATGACCCCTAATAGGAGTCACCCCGATGGGCCACAGCTCATACTTGAACCCTTTTGCGGAAATGGCCATGGCTTTGCCGCCGGTTCGTTCGTTTTTCTCCAGCACCAGGGGCTTAAGGCCCCACTTCGCCAGCAGGGCAGCACATGCAATGCCACCTAGACCTCCCCCGACTATGATCACATCGTATTTTGTGTTTGGCATAGCGCGCCTCCTTATTGCTTTTGTCTAATTCTATCGGTATCCGGCATAGTTGGCAACGCTGTGATTGGACACGTGCTGCGTTGCCCGCTGCCCTGTACTAGTCCTTTCGCGAGGGAGGAGAACAATCTCTTGTCTCTGAGGTACCAGATGTAACGATAGAGTCCTTCCTCGAGAGTGCTTCGCCTACCCGTTCCGACGGCCTAAAGAGGCTGCTGCGAAATTGCTGTGTGCAAAGCCGAACTGTTGACCCGCCATCGAAGTATTGACAAAGACGTCCCAGGATGTTATAACTGGGGCATCATTCGACAACTGAATAACGGAAAAGGCGAGGAACGAGAAGAGTAGGCTTCCAGCGAAGCACAGAGAGTCGGGATTAGGTGAGAGCCCGATGCTGGCGCAGGAGTTGAATGGGCTCGGGAGCTGCAAACCGAAGGCAGATGCTGCGTAGGCTTTGACGGAGGGGTACCGTTATCATAGCCCAGGGTATAGGACAGGCGGGAGATCTGATCCAGTACCCAAAAAGAGATGGTCGGTCTTCGGGCCGACTGAGAAGGGTGGCACCGCGGAATTGGCCCTCCGCCCCGTTCAGGGTGGAGGGCCTACTTTTTAGGCTAGTGGGTGAAGATGACAAATCTAGAAACTTCCTATACAAGAAAGCATCAGGACAGCTTCGTGCCTGTGGTCAGGGAACTACCGGCTGACCTGGAAACGCCAGTGTCGGTATTCCTTAAACTGGCCAAGAATCCGCCAAGCTTCCTTCTGGAAAGCGTCGAAGGAGGTGAGCACCTGGGCAGATACTCCTTCATTGGCACCGATCCCTATCTGACGCTCGAGACTTTCGGAAACGAAGGCCTTATTCGCCAGAAACAAGGGGTGAGCCAGGTGACCCTAGGAAGGCCACCCCAGGGATCGGATCCCCTGCACCTGGTTCAGTCGTTGCTAGCTCAGCGTAGAATAGCCAAGGCTCCAGGACTGCCAACCTTTTTCGGAGGAGCTGTCGGTTACCTGTCCTATGACGTCGTCCGCTTTTTTGAAAGGCTGCCACAGTGCTCCAGCAATGAACTGCGATTGCCAGATTCAACTTTTCTGTTCACCGATACGGTGGTCATATTTGATCATGTCCAGCACAAGATGAAGATCGTCTCCAACGGGCCTGCTGACGTGAACGATGCTGCAGCCCAGCGGCAGGCAGCAGAGAGGGTCGAGGGTATCATCGCCAGTTTAGGCCATAGTTTACCTTCTGAACCCCAAGTTCGCCCTCCAGCCTCAGCAGAAGAGACTCCACTCCTGGAATCCAATTTTACCCGCTCACAGTTTGCCGACATGGTCAGAGCGGCCAAAGAATACATTCTGGCCGGCGACATCTTTCAGGTCGTCCTGTCTCAAAGGCTGCGTCGCCGGACTTCGGCTGATCCCTTTTCTATCTACCGGGCACTGCGCATGCTCAATCCCTCGCCATATATGTTCTACTTCGATTTCGGCAGCTTCCAGCTTATTGGATCCTCACCTGAGATGCTGGTGAAGTTGGAGGAAGACCGAGCGGAAACCAGGCCAATTGCGGGCACCAGACCCAGGGGAAGAAGCGATGAGGAGGATCAGATAACCATCGCTAACCTTCTGGCTGATCCCAAAGAGAGGGCAGAGCATACCATGCTGGTAGACCTGGGGAGAAACGACCTCGGCAGGGTATCACGCTTTGGCAGTGTGCGGGTGCCGCTGCTTATGGGAATAGAGAAGTACTCCCATGTCATACACATCGTCTCATCTGTCCAAGGCGAGCTGAGGCCAGAGTGTAACGCCTTCGATCTGCTGAGAGCCTGCTTCCCGGCGGGCACGCTCAGTGGTGCGCCGAAGGTTCGCGCCATGGAGATAATCTGCGAGTTAGAGGGGACAGAAAGAGGGCCCTATGGTGGGGCAGTGGGCTACTTCGGTTTTGGTGGCAACATGGACACCTGTATAACCATCCGTACCATTGTCATGATTGGTGATACTGTTTATCTACAGGGTGGGGCCGGTATAGTGGCTGACTCTGACCCAGATAGGGAGTATGAGGAGACCATGAGCAAGATGCGGGTCTTGGAGGATGCTGTCCGACTGGCCGAAAACTGGAAGGTGCAGAAGTCTAGCTAAGTTGCGGGGCAAGATGATCAAGGAAGCAATTGCCAAACTGATACAAAAGGAAGACCTTAGCTCCGCGGAAGCCGAAGCAGTAATGCAGGAGATCATGCTGGGGCAGGCTACCCCAAGCCAGATAGGCGCCTTCCTCATTGCGCTGCGGATGAAGCGGGAGACAGTGGAGGAAATCGTTGGCTGCGCTAAAGCCATGCGTGCCAACGCCATCAACGTGGTGACCAAGCAGAACCCGGTAGTGGACACCTGCGGCACGGGTGGAGACGGAGTCGGCACCTTCAACGTGTCCACCGTGGTGGCCTTCGTGATAGCTGGTGCTGGTGTAGCTGTGGCCAAGCATGGCAATCGCTCGGTATCCAGCCGCTGCGGCAGTGCCGACGTACTGGAATCTCTGGGGGCCAGAATTGATCTTGGCCCAGAGGAGACGGCCCGATGCCTAGACGAGATAGGTATCGGTTTCCTCTTTGCGCCTCGCTTGCATCCGGCAATGAAACATGCTGCTTTGCCACGGCGCGAGATAGGGGTAAGGACAGTCTTCAATCTGCTTGGGCCATTGACCAATCCGGCTTCAGCCTCGATTCAACTGCTCGGTGTATACGACCCTACCTTGACTGAAACCCTAGCTCAGGTGCTCTGCCTTATGGGCACCCACCGCGCTCTAGTAGTTCACGGGGCTGACGGGCTGGACGAACTGTCAGTCACAGGGGTTAATAAGCTCACCGAACTACACGACGGTGAGATAAGTACGTACTACCTCGATCCCGAAGAGCTAGGCCTGTTTCGTGCCGAGCTAGCTTCACTTAAAGGCGGGCAGCCCGAGGACAACGCTGCGATAATGATGGCCTTGCTCCAGGGCGAGCGGGGGCCTAAGCGGGATACGGTACTGCTCAATGCTGCTGCCGGGTTTTTGGCCGCCGACAAGGCAAGTGACTATATAGAGGGCCTCAGCCTGGCAGCCGAATCGATTGACAGTGGCAGGGCGATGCGTAAACTAGATCAATTCATTCGCTTGAGCAATACGCTGGGGGAGAAGGATGGTTCTTGACCAGATAATGGCTGGCGTCCGCCAGCGACTGGCCGAGAAGAAAGAGCAGGTGCCTCTGGCTGAACTGAAACCTCTGGTGGGCAAGCACGGTCCCCCTCGAGATTTCAGAGGAGCGCTGCAAGGCGAAGGCATCAAGATCATCGCTGAAATCAAACGGGCTTCTCCCTCGAAAGGCTGGCTCTGCTCCGACATCAACGTAGCCAGCTTGGTGCGTAGCTATACAAGAGGTGGTGCTGCAGCCGTCTCCGTGCTCACTGAGCAGATCGGGTTCAAGGGCAGCCTTGATGATCTGGCAGAGGCACGCCAGGCAACGCGTCTGCCCCTGCTGGCCAAATGCTTTATCCTCGACCCTTATCAGGTGTATGAGGCCCGGGTTTACGGGGCCGACGCTGTCCTGCTGATCGCAGCCACCCTTTCATCAGCCGAGATGTCTCAGCTAATTGAGTTAACCCGCGCCTTGGGAATGGCCGCTCTAGTGGAAGTGCACACGGAAAAAGAGGTCGAAAGGGCACTTAAGGCCAAGGCAAATCTCATCGGCGTCAATAATCGCAACCTGGCCGATTTCACCGTTGACCTGAGAACAACCTTCAGGCTTCGACCTCTTATCCCACCGGAGATAACTGTGGTTAGCGAAAGCGGCATCAGGTCATTTGCTGATGCGTCTGCTTTACAAAAAGCCGGAATCAACGCCATACTGGTAGGTGAAACACTGGTTACCAGCGGCGACCCGGAGGCCAGGATCAAAGAGCTGAGAGGGGAGCACCGCTAATACAAAGCAGATGGTGAAGGTCAAGGTGTGCGGCATAACCAATACAGAAGACGCCCTAGCCGCCGTGGAGTTAGGCGCAGACGCTTTGGGTTTTGTTTTTGCACCTAGCCCGAGACAGGTAACTCGGCAGCAGGTAGCAGACATCGTGGCCAAAGTGCCTCCCTTTGTCTCGAAGGTAGGCGTTTTCGTGGATAGTTCGCCACAGGAGGTGACAGAGATTCTGCAATCTTGTGGCCTGGATCTGGCTCAACTGCACGGCTCAGAAAGCCCAGGGGTTTGCCAGGCGCTGCTCCCTCGGGTGATCAAGGCCTTCAGGGTCAAGGACGAGTCTGTATTAGAGCTTTTGCCCCGGTACAAAGCGAGTGCCTATCTGCTGGACAGCTATCATGAGGCACTCAAAGGCGGCACAGGGAGGAGCTTCAACTGGGGAATTGCCAGGAAGGCCAAAAGATATGGGCTGGTCGTACTTTCAGGGGGGCTGAGCCCTGAGAATGTGCGTCAGGCCATTACAGAGGTTCAGCCTTTCGCTGTCGACGCCTCCAGCGGAGTAGAGTCCCGGCCCGGGGTGAAAGATCATGCCAAGCTGCGGGCTTTTCTTCAAGCAGTCAAGAACACACCGTTGTGATATGCGCGGCACGCATGTTGAGAGAGGAAAGCGAATTTGAAGGTATCTGACGAAAGAGGGTATTTCGGCCCGTATGGGGGCAAATTCGTCCCCGAGACAGTGATGAGCGCCCTGAGCGAACTGGAGGAGGCTTACATTGGGGCGCGTGGCGCCCCTCAATTCTGGAAAGAGTTAGAGTCACTGAGTCACGATTATGCCGGCCGGCCCACGCCTCTGTATTATGCTAAGCAGCTATCTGCCAGGTCCGGTAACGCCACCCTTCTCCTCAAGAGAGAGGATCTGCTTCACACTGGGGCTCACAAAATCAACAACGCTCTGGGGCAAGGCCTGCTGGCTAAGCGAATGGGGAAGAAGCGGATAGTAGCGGAGACAGGGGCAGGCCAGCACGGCGTGGCGGTAGCTACGGTCTGCACTTTGCTCAATCTTGAATGTGTCATCTATATGGGGGAGGAAGATGTACACCGTCAAGCCTCAAATGTCTTCCGCATGAAGCTCCTAGGAGCTGAGGTGCGCTCAGTTCCTTCTGGCAGCCGCACCTTGAAAGATGCCATTAACGAAGCAATTCGAGATTGGGTAACCAACGTGCGCAGCACACACTATCTGCTCGGATCGGCAGTGGGGCCACATCCCTATCCCACCATCGTTCGGGATTTCCAGTCCGTAATCGGGCGCGAAACCAGAGAGCAGGTCTTGTCCAGATACCATCGCCTTCCTGACTATCTGGTTGCCTGTGTGGGCGGAGGCAGCAATGCCATAGGCCTTTTTCACCCCTTTGTTGAGGATACTGAGGTTCGCTTCATTGGCGTAGAGGCAGCCGGGAAAGGGCTGAGCAGTGGGCAACATGCCGCCTCCCTGGCAGCAGGCAGAGTAGGGGTACTCCATGGAGCAAAATCTTACCTGCTGCAAGACAAATACGGCCAGGTAGCGTCTACCGCCAGCATCGCCCCAGGCCTGGACTATCCAGGAGTTGGCCCCGAACACAGTTACTATAAGGATACCGGCCGGGCTACATATGTAGCCGTCAACGATAGCCAGGCGCTGGAGGGATTCAAACTGCTTTGTGAAGCGGAAGGCATAATCCCTGCCCTGGAACCCTCCCATGCCATCTATTATGCCGCCCAAATGGCTCCAGAGTTGCCACCTGACACGCTGGTGGTGATCAATCTTTCTGGCCGAGGGGACAAAGACCTGGATATCGTGTCTAAGGCTTTGGAGGGAACAAAGTGAGCCGTATCGCTCATGCTCTGGCGAAGCGCAAGGCATTAATTAGCTACCTCACTGTAGGCTATCCTTCGATGGGCATGACTCTGGAGATTATCCCTGCCCTAGCTGGTTGGGGCTGCGACCTTGTTGAGCTAGGCATTCCCTTCTCTGATCCTCTGGCAGATGGTACTACCATACAACATGCGGGCCAGCAAGCCTTACAAAACAACGTGACTCCTGAGCTGTGCCTGGACATAGCCTCTCAACTACGGGAGAAAACAGACGTCCCACTGATATTCATGACCTACTATAACCCGGTATTCAGCTTTGGACTGCGAGCCTTTTGCCAGGCTTCAGCACAGGCCGGCGTTGACGGGTTGATTGTATCTGACCTGCCTCCTGAGGAAAGCCCTGAACTGGAGACATGTGCTTCTGAAGCAGGGTTAGACCTGATTTATCTTCTCGCTCCTACCAGCACTGAGGAACGCATTGACTTGGTGGCGCAAAGATCGCGGGGATTCATTTACATCGTTTCTGTTGCCGGGGTAACCGGTGCCAGGGCGAGTCTGCCGGCGGATTTGGAGGAATTCGTTACCAGAGTTAGAAGAAAGACTTCCCTACCACTATGTGTCGGCTTTGGTATCTCCACCCCAGAACAGGCAAAAAGGGTAGCCAGGATAGCTGATGGCATAATAGTAGGGAGCCGCCTCATCCAGTTACTGGATGGCCGCCCGACTTCCGAATTAAGGGAATTTGTGGTACAACTAAGGAATGCCTTAGACTCTTGCTAAGGCCAGATGCTGCACAGTTCTTGCATCGCCTAAAACTGAAAATGAGGAACTAAGCCAGTTCAGGGCCAACAATAGTCAAATTCAAAAGGAGGAGAAGATGGAGCAAACAAAGTTTATCTTGACTGAGCGGGAGATGCCCACTTCCTGGTATAACGTTCAAGCTGATCTGCCGGAGCCATTACCGCCGATACTGCATCCAGGTACCAAGGAACCTACCATCCTGCCACCCCCGTTGTTCCCCAGAGCACTGAACGATCAGGAATTCAGCAAGGAGCGCTACATAGAAATCCCGGAGGAGATACAGCAAATCTACAGGCTGTGGAGACCTACCATGCTGCATCGAGCCCACCGGCTGGAGAAGGCTTTGGGCACGCCAGCGAAGATATTCTACAAATATGAAGGGACGAGCCCAGCGGGCAGCCACAAGCTTAACACCGCGGTCGCCCAGGCCTATTATGGCAAAAAAGAAGGTGCCAAGCGCCTGGCCACCGAGACCGGCGCAGGACAGTGGGGCAGCGCTTTGGCCATGGGATGTAAGTTCATTGGGCTGGAGTGCAAGGTATACATGGTCAAGGTTAGCTACAACCAGAAGCCCTATCGCCGTATCCTGATGGAGACCTTCGGAGCAAAAGTGGTGCCCAGTCCCAGTCAGGAGACCCAGATCGGGCGTCGCATCCTGACGGAAAACCCGGATTCTACCGGAAGCCTGGGGATTGCCATCAGCGAGGCGGTGGAGGATGCTTTTGGGCGCGATGATACCTTCTACTCTCTGGGCAGCGTTCTCAACCATGTCTTGATGCATCAAACAGTTATCGGGCAAGAAGCAAAGAAACAGATGGAAATGGCAGGGGCTTATCCCGATATGATCGTTGGCTGCATCGGTGGCGGAAGCAACTTTGCTGGTACATTTCTGCCCTTTATCCCGGACAAGTTAAAGAAGAAAAGGAAGATACAAATCATTGCTGTTGAGCCCGAAGCCTGCCCCAGCGTGACTAAGGGCCCCTACACCTGGGACTACGGTGACGTGGCTGGGATGGCACCGATAGCCAAGATGTTTACTCTAGGACATGCCTTCGTTCCTCCCCCCGTCCATGCCGGAGGCCTGCGCTACCATGGAATGGCCCCTGTTGTCAGCCATCTCGTGAAGCTGGGACTGGTCGAAGCCAGGGCAGAACATCAGGTAGCCGTTTTTCGCAGCGCCGTTACCTTTGCCCAAGCTGAGGGCATTATCCCTGCCCCCGAACCGGCTCATGCCATCAAAGTAGTGATTGATGAAGCTCTTAAGTGCAAAGAGTCTGGGGAGAAGAAGACCATCCTTCTGGCCCTGTCAGGACACGGACACTTCGACCTGGGGGCTTATGACGAATATCTCAAGGGCAAGCTGGTGGATTACCAATTCCCGAAAGAAAAGATGGAGGAAGCGCTAGCCCAGTTGCCCAAGGTGCCAGCCTAAGTCATCTCGATGCTAGCAGCCTAACGTGGGTGTCAGGTCAAGAACCTGACACCCACTTACACCAATTATGAGCCAGCATCTGCTGAACCGATGCTCAGACTGGCTCAATAGTTCCCTCTTTCACCCTAAGCTGAGTTGCCTCGGAGAGGAAAGAGGAACCAAAGTAATCCACATCCACAGCAGCAATCAACACCTGCTGGAAGGGTAGTATGGCATCCAGCAGGTGCTGACGCCGAGACCGATCCAGTTCGGAAAATATGTCGTCCAGCAACAGGACAGGGGCATCGCCCGCCTGACCGTATATATATTTGGCTTCAGCAAGCTTCAGCGAGAGGGCCAAAGTTTGTTGTTGCCCTCGACTTCCGTACTTACTCATGTCAGTCCCATTGACGCGAAACCGCAGAGTGTCTCGATGAGGCCCAACTAGGGTGACTCCCTGGGCGATTTCCCTGGCCCGGTTCTGATGCAGCACCTTTCCAAAATGTGCTTCGATGTCAGCAGAGCTTCTCGCATCACCCGTGTTGGGCGCATAGACCAACTCCTGACTCTCAGCCCCGCCACTTAGCTCCTGATGAACTTCCCGAGCCAGCTTATCTAGTTCTGTCACCAGTTGCCGCCGCCGCATCACGATATATGAGCCATTTTCTACCAACTCCCTGTCCCAAAATTCTAGCTGCTCGGATTGAGCCCTACGCTCCTGTACCAGCCGAAGGAGATGATTGCGCTGCAACAGAACCCTGTGGTAACGCTGTAAGCACCTCAGGTAGCGAGGATCGGTCTGGCAGTTGATCAGGTCAATGTAACGTCGGCAGAGGACAGGGCTGCCACTAATGAGATCAATATCCTGAGCACTAAACATAACCACCTTAAGCTGGCCCACAGCATCTATGGCCCGTCGGGCAACATCATTAACTCTGATCCGCTTGCGTACCACGAGGGAAGTGGGGGCAGTGGATTCCTCTGGAGGTTGCCCCATTATTTCCAGTCGCAGGACGATCTCTATCTTGATATCACCAGCGACTCTTTGAACCTCGGCGAAAAGCCGGCTGAAGGGCGGGCTTTCGTGAAGCGCAAGATGGTGAACCACGTCTCTGTCGCTGGAGGCACGATGCGACCTGGTAGTCGCCAGCATATGAACAGCTTCCAGGAGGTTTGTCTTGCCTTGGGCATTTTCTCCCTGGATGACCACCAGGTGAGGTGGCAGTGTCAACTCCAGCGAGCGGTAATTACGAAAGTTGGTCAGGCTTAGACGAGTAATACGCACAATAAGCTCCCAGGCATTCCAAGCGCAGACGTCGCTGTACGGACAACAAGCTCACCTATTAACTCTACGCCGAACTCTGGACTTGCGCAATCGCCGAGCGTGCTCGTCCATTACATGTACAAGACAAAGGACTCACTTGGCCTTCCCCTCAGCACAACCACCTCCAATATCGCATAACCTGCTCTGGCTTAGCAATTTTTCATGCTGGCTTGCAACCAGCACCACAAGGAATGAAAATGACGAGGCAGGCTGCCGTCACAGGGTTCCTGGATTCCCGCTTCTGCGGGAACGACAGTCTGGAAGTAGCCTCTCTACCGGTATTTTCGTGAGAATCCGCTGTTGAGCGCACCATGTCTGGAGTGAACCTTCGTGGAACGTGGTGGGTTGGCGAGAAGAACAAAGGGGGCTAGGTCAAGTCCCCCGAATTCTGAGTTCCGCGCATCACGGGCTTCGCCTATGCCGAAGCAACGCCTAACCCTTGCCCTATCATTAGGGGGTTAAACGGTGACCGACTCAGGCCGTCTAGTATCTAACAATACCCCGTAGACTAACCTCTGGGAAGATCGAGACCCCGTGCAGCGATGATGTTTCTCATCACCTCCGATGTCCCACCGGCAATGGTATTGAGGAGGGTTTCCCGACAGAGGTACTCTATCTTTCCGTCCAGCGGCGCCCATTTAGAGCTCTTTTGAATCAACCCCGGCAACCCCAGGATTTCCATGCCTAGTCTGGCCATCCTCTGGGAAAGCTCGCTGCTGAAGAGCTTTGAAGCCGCAGCTTCGTAGTTAGCCACTACACGCTTGGTCTGTAGCCAGGCCAATCGATAGCAGAACAACCTGGCCACCTCAATCTCCGTAGCTATTTGGGCTATCTTCTGTCTCACCAGAGGGTCATCACCCAGAGAAGGCACCTGTTTTATGTAGTCTACCAGCTTCTCGAAAGTCCTCTTCAACCCACCTACAGTGAGAACACGCTCAAACTCCAGTGCAGTGACGGTGTAGTAGAATCCCTGGTTCTTCTTACCTACCAGGTTACCCTTGGGAACGACAACGTTGTCGTAGAAGACCTCGTTTGTCCGAATGCCATCAACGCCCCACAGAGGGCGAAGCGTTATCCCTGGGCTAGCCAGGTCAACGATCATGAGAGAGATACCCCTGTGCTTGGGCACGTTGGGGTCGGTTCTGACCGCCAGCCAGTGGTACTGGGCGAAGTGACACCTGGTATTGAAGACCTTTTGACCAGTCAGAATGTAGCTGTCATCCTTTTCCTCAGCTCGGATTTCCAGGTTGGCCAAGTCGGAGCCAGCCTGGGGCTCAGTATAACCCAGCGCAAACTCAATCTCGCCTCTGGCGATTCGGGGAAGATACTCCCTTTTCTGCTCCTCCGAGCCATAAAGCATAATGGTGGGGCCAGCCACATTTGCCCCGACCACTAGAGCTTCCTGGGGCAACGCTCCGGAGTAGTCCAGTTCCTCATGCATTATGAAACGATAGATAGGGGGAAGCCCCAGACCTCCGTACTCCTTCGGCCAGGTGGGAGTCAAATATCCCTTCGCTCCCAGCTTGCGCATAAACTCCCAGGTGTGCGGCCCCCACCCCAGCCCACCCTCTGCCTCCTCTATGAGCTCTGGCGTCACTACCTTCTTCAGGAACTGTCTGACCTCCTGGCGAAACGATTCTTGTTCCTGCGAAAAACCAAAATCCATCCGGGCACCTCTCAAATACTGCTAAAATTCAACATGGATTCTAAGGGATTTGCAAGAGAAGTGTCAAAAATGTGCAGCATGTGGACATCCGCCCATCGCTGTGGCGAACCACAGGTGCTCTTGAACCATTTGACGTGCATGATATAATTATGACTAGAAATGACCGCCAAAGAGGGTGACAAGAGTGAAGAAGTTATTATTAGGTATCTTGGCAGCAGTGTTGACCCTTGCGCTTGTGTCATCACCGGTAGCAGCTAAACCCGGAATGGATAAGCTGTTGCCGGCAACTGATATTGAGCTTGTGAAAAGGGCCACGATCCATGGGGAGCGTGGAAGCGCGGGTAAGCCAGCGCCAGGAGCGTCGACCGGCCTTCTGGGGCAACTGGCTTTGGGAAACAAGTATGCTATAGTAATCGGTATTTCTGACTACCCGGGTACAGCGAATGACCTTTCCTACTGTGATGAGGACGCCAGAGACATGGTTTCGGCTCTTACCAGCCTTCACGGTTACGATGCAGCTAATATTATCAGCCTTATCGATCTTAATGCCAGCTTCGATAATATCAAAAATGCTGTTAATGACATAAAAGGGAGGGTGGCCGCAGACTCAGCACCGGCGCAGGCTGAGGTTGTCTTCTTCTTCAGCGGGCACGGTGCCAAAGGCAAGTTCGCTGATGACGATGCACAGGACAAGTTGCAGGGAGTTGACTCAAACGGTACTGATGAAGCCATCGTTTGCCACAATGGTAGCCAGAATGGGCAGTTGAGGGATTGGTTTAACGGCTTCGGAACCTCAAGGATTATCTTCGTATTTGACTCTTGCTTGGCTGGCGGGATGACCGACCTGGCAAGTTCAGGAAGAGTCATTAACATGGCATGCAGCGAAACCGGGGTTTCCTACGAAAGCAGTTCTTGGGGAGGGGGACACGGGCAATTCACCTATTACTTTGTTGACCAGGGAATGCTATCTGGCCTAGCTGACAAGTACGATTATGACAGAGATGGAAAACTCAAGGAACCGGGTGACGTGAGTATTGAAGAGGCTTTTGATTATGCCAAGGCAAATTGCTTGAAGCAGACCCCGTCGATAAGGGATTCCTTTATCAACGACTTGCTGTTATAAGTCTTCGGTTTACAAGAGCTGGGCAGGGGCCATAAGCGTCAGTCCAAACCGGGCGGGCCATACGGATTTGGCTCCGCACGGTGGTATTTTCTCAAGCTGATTTCGACGTAAACTAAAGGGTGGTACGAATTCCCTCCATATTATCTTGTCGCTGGCAAGCCAAAGCTTCTAACAACCTCCCTCACTCTATCCAGTGTGGTGACTCTAGCTTCGTTGCGCGTCGCTGTCCTATCCTCTGACGGGAATCTTGATCCTGTCTCTCCTGGCGATGCCATTGCAGCAGGCTAGGATGACGAAAACCAGCGGAGTGCTTGTACCAGGAAGATGCTACGTTCATGCTCCCACGCAGCGATGTAGCTTTGCATGGTTTCCCGGTCGGTCATCCGTAGTCTCTGGGCGCCGTGGCTTTCCTGGTTGCTTGCGCTCCCTTGCTGCAACCAGCCGTCTCTGGTTTGTTGTGCCCAAGTCGTGCAGAAGCTATCGACTCATGAGGATCGAAATCAGAATGTTGCGGTGTACAGGCTTTGCCTTGAAGTATCAGAAGACCTTCGCCATGCGCCCGTGGCTTTTCAGGCTGTCGAAAATATTTATGAAATCCTTATGGTCTGCTACGGAATCTTTATGCCTTCTTTATGCTATTCCTGTCATAGTGGTCGTGAGACAAGCGAATAGGTGGAGGAGGGGGATGGGGTCATTGAAACAGAGGCAAGCGTAGCGGCAGTGCTATCTGCTACGTTTAAGGGACGGTCTATTGCGCTTTGGCTCTGGTAGCGCTGGAGAACCTGTGGTGGGAAGGCAGCCAGGTTCAGAGCTTGGGATGCACTCAGGATAGCGATCGTCTGGGAGGCTCGGTTTGTCGTCATGCTTCGTGGCTCCTCCGTTTGTAGACAGAACCAAGCAGAATTTCAACGTATATGTTGGAGGGTCATTCGGTAGGACAGATAGAACGCACTGGCAGTTTCAGTGAGGAACACAGAGATGATGGGTGGAAAGAAGATTCTGGTTGTAGATGATGACCGGCTAGTTGCCAAGACCATCGATATGTGCCTGAGCAAGAGAGGGTACCAGGTCAAGGTATTACACAACGGAGCTGCTGCAGTAAAATATTTATTCGAGGAAAAGCCAGACTTGCTGATTTTGGACATCAGGTTGCCTGATTGCGATGGCTGGTTTATTATGGGACTATTAGAAAAGCTGGGAGCGGCTCGAAAGGTGCAAGTTATCGTCATATCGGCCTTGGAGCCTGACCGGCAGAGAGTTTCTGAAGCCAAGCCATATGCTTATGTTCAGAAACCCTTTGACATGGGACAGCTTATACAAATAGCTGAGAGAAGCCTCAAAACAGGTGAGGAGACTAATCACGCCATAATGGGTCCGCCTGACACATAGTGATATCCGAGGTGGGAAAGAATGGCTGTGATTGACACATCAAGGGAATCTGGCCTATTCTGATAGTCGATCTCTCAGAGTGGAGCGCAGGTCAGCAAGAGAAGATGCCATGCACAAAGCTACCGCTCAAGATAGTGTGGTGTCTCTGAAAAGACTCAACAATGGAGCTGCCCGTGTCATCCATGCTTTTGCAGGAATCGGTAAGGTATGTGGGGCGGATTCCGTGTCAAGGGTGGAATGGCATGCTGCAGAATTATTGGGAGGACACTACGGCAGAAGTCACCTGAGCATACTCAGAGGCCGTGAATTGCGCTTCTTGCTGTTGCTCATTGGCGTGTGTGTCTGGCTTTGGTTTGCCTTTGGCCCCAATCCTGTTCTCCGATCCGGTTTCTTTCATGAGGGGTTCGCGGTGATGCTGCTCATCATGGTCGGTAGTGTTGCACGTCCCTTTACCGGAGGCAATGAAGCAGAATGGATCAGATATCTCGAGGAGTTGGTGCGGAGCGAAAGAGACCGGGTGATGGCAATTCTGAACTCCATGGAGGAAGGTGTTGTTATCATCGACTTAGACCGCAAGATACGGTTTATGAACCCTAGCATGGTAAGGGAGTTCGGTGACGGTGTGGGTTTACATTGTTACAGACATCTACGTGGCCTCGACGAACCTTGCGGTGAGATTTGCAGACTGCCCAATGTCATACGGGGGAAGAACGAGAGATGGGAATACATTTTCCCGGATGGCAGAACATATGACGTGATTGGGTCACCCTTCGCCGATTTGGATCAGGTGCCCTGTATGCTGGCTACATTCAGAAATATCACGCAACGGAAGCAGGCCGAGATTGAGCTTGTTAAGTTGAATCAACTCAAGTCAGATCTTTTGTCTCAGAAGACAAGAGAACTGGAGGAGATTTCCAGAGAGGTAGCTAAACTGGAAGAACAAGAACGTCGCTTCGTGCGCTTTCTCCGCGTCGTCGCTCATGATCTCCAGTCTCCGCTTGCTGCAACTCAGACTTGCCTATGGGACATTTTGGATGGATATTGCGGGAAGATCACTGACGAGCAAAGAGATATGCTGGAAAGGAGCAGCCGGAGAATCGACGGGCTTTCAACGCTGATTGGCGACCTGTTGGATATCCCGCGTATTGAAGCGGGCCAGATCGTGCACGAGATGAAGGAAACCTCTTTGAGTGAAGTAATTGAGCGTTCCGTTGATGAGCTCAGTAACCTGGCAAAAGAGAAGGGGATAACGTTAAAGGTGGAATTGCCTCAGAGTTTACCTCGGATTCATGGGTCAAGCATCAGGCTACAGCAAGTCGTCAGGAACCTGATAAGCAATGCCATAAAATACTCACGAGAGGGCACGGTATTGGTTAGGGCAACGGAAGATGAAGGCGATCTAAGAGTTGAAGTGATAGACAGCGGAATTGGCATCTTGCCTGAGGACTTGCCCCTGCTCTTCACTGATTTCTTCCGAGGCAAGAACGTGGAAACTAGGGGGACTGGCTTGGGGTTGTCTATATCCAAAAGGATAGTCGAAGCCCACGGGGGCAGAATCTGGGCTGAAAGCCCATGCCCTGAAACTGGCAAAGGCAGTAAGTTCAGTTTCACCCTGCCCAAAGTAGCTGGGCCACAGGACAGCAGTGTCAATCAGAATAGACCTGAGCCCCGTTTATCAAAATAGAACAGGAGGTCATTATGGATAGGAAACCTAAGATTCTGCTGATAGACGATGATATTGATTTTGTGCAAGCGACCAGCAAGGTTTTGGAAAGCAAGTCCTGGGAAATACTCGTGGCCTTCAACGGGGAAGAGGGATTGCAGAAAGCTAGAAAGGAAAGACCCGATCTAGTGCTCTTGGACATAATGATGCCAGTAAAGGATGGGTTCCTAGTTGCCGAGGAATTCGGAAAGGATCAATCGCTTTCCAAGATCCCTGTCCTGGCACTCACCAGCTTCTCTGATCCACTTGGGCAACCCTTTCCCTTCGAAGTGTCTGAATACATTAGAAAGCCTGTCAGGCCCAAGGAGTTGCTGGCCAAGGTGGAGAAGTACCTAGGCGAGACAGATTCTCAGACATAAGCTTGCGCTGCAAGTATGTGAGATAAAGCCAACAGATAGCCATACAGCCGAACGCAGTCGAAGTGTCACCGGACACTTAAAAGGGGCCACCTAGGGACGGCTTAAAATCCGCCAGTGGTAGGTAACCAAAAAGTACCTCATTTAGTCTGTCCCGTCAAGGCTTCACTGGCCTGTTTGCTACGCAGTTCCC
>Ga0194125_10000502_pt1 | contig 65620 bp, 62 predicted proteins | sample TA2KigC250mmetaG_FD_148626 | JGI IMG/M metagenome (GOLD analysis project Ga0194125, IMG submission 148626) | Freshwater microbial communities from Lake Tanganyika, Tanzania - TA2015034 Kigoma Deep Cast 250m | ecosystem: Environmental > Aquatic > Freshwater > Lake | place: Tanzania: Lake...
TTTCCGGGGGCAACACGCTGGCCCCACCAGCGCCGAGTTCGAGCAGAGCCTTTTTGTCTGGGCGGGCGTTATGAGCCGCCCCACCCCCGAGCGCGCAGTGGTCGATGCCGGTCTAAAGGCCTTTAGTGTCGATTCCGGACTGCCCCAGGTCTACGGCCTGCCCGGGGTGGAATATATAAAGGCATCCGATGAGCATGGGGTTTTGCGCATTACTACCGAAGGTACCGTGCTCAATGGCATACCAAGCGGCCAGACCATAATCGGTCAGCAGACCAGCGGCACCCCTATTGGCAGCCAATCCCCGTATGGCACCAACCTAAAGCTAGGCGATAAGCTACGGATTGTTCCCGGCCATTGCGACCCCACCGTAAACCTTTATGACCAGTTATTCGTGGTGGAAGACGATATGGTGGTCGATGTCTGGCCGATTGCCGCGCGCGGGGCGCTCTACTAGATTATTCAAATACCTCGGCCCGCGACAGCGGCAGGGCAGTCTGGTCTTTCAGGGCCAGCATGGGAGGCATTCCCAGGTCTGGCCAGGCAATGGCTAGCGCGGGGTCATTCCACAGCAGGCTGCGTTCGTGGGCCGGTGCGTAGTAGTCGGTGGTCTTATACAAAAACTCTGCAGCGTCGCTTAAGACCAGAAAACCATGGGCAAACCCCGGCGGAATATAGGCCATCGACTTGTTCTCAGCAGACAGAACGACCCCAACCCACTGACCAAATCGCGGAGACGATCTACGAATATCTACAGCAACATCAAACACAGACCCACTAACCACCCGCACGAGCTTTCCCTGGGGCTGCCGCAATTGGTAGTGCAGCCCGCGCAGCACACCCTTTGCAGACCGGCTATGGTTGTCCTGCACGAACTCAAGATCAATGCCGCTTGCCTGGGCGAAATCGCGCCGGTTAAAGCTCTCGAAGAAAAACCCACGGTCATCGCCGAACACTTTTGGCGCGATAAGCAATACCTCGGGGTGCGATGAGGGGCTAACGGTATAGGGCATTCCAGAAACACTCTCTAAACGGTAAACACAGCGATAAGTACACCACCGAATTAGTGCTAAGCCTTGGGGAATACACAAACAATTAGCCGCGCACGAGCCCTAAGAGATACTGACCATAGCCATTTTTGGCCAAAGGCGCAGCCAAGGCCTGTAAGGCTTCGGCAGAAATCCATCCCTGAGAAAAAGCAACCTCCTCTGGGCAGGCCACCATAAGACCCTGCCGCTTCTGCAAGGTGGCAATAAAGCTCGCGGCATCCAAAAGACTATCGTGGGTACCGGTATCGAGCCAGGCATAACCACGCCCCATAACCTCTACATTGAGCATACCCAGACGCAGGTACTCTCGATTAAGGTCGGTAATCTCGAGCTCGCCCCGGGCAGATGGGCGAATAGTAGCCGCGATATCGCAGACCTTGCTGTCGTAAAAATACAGCCCAGTAACGGCATAGTTACTTTTGGGAACCTGGGGCTTTTCTTCAATCGTTACCGCGCGATTATGCTGATCAAACGAAACCACCCCATAACGTTCTGGATCAGTCACATGGTAGGCAAAAACCGTTGCCCCTGCTTCTGTGCTATTCGCGCTGCGTAACTGACGCACAAGATCGTGGCCGTAAAAGATATTGTCTCCAAGCACAAGTGCAGATGGGCCACCAGCCAAATAATCGCGCCCTATGAGAAAGGCCTGTGCGAGACCATCTGGCGAAGGCTGCACCTCGTAGCGAATAGACATTCCCCATTGACTACCATCCTTAAGTAACTCGGCAAACCGCGGCGTATCTTGGGGTGTGGAAATGACCAAAATATCCCTGATGCCAGAGAGCATAAGAGTGGTTAGCGGATAGTAGATCATGGGCTTGTCATACACCGGCATGAGCTGCTTGCTAACCGCCTGGGTAACAGGAAATAGCCTTGTTCCAGAGCCACCTGCAAGGATAATGCCTTTACGGGTCATTTTGATCTACCTAAAAAATTGTTTTAAGCCCCTATTATAAGGACGCACACTGAGTTGTTAATTACGAAATGGGTTGCACAAAAAACAAATATGGGTTTATCATGACGGCTTGCGCACGAACCTTTGTAACTATGATTCGTGTTGGTATATTTTAAGCTTATAGCCATTTAATATTGGAGCTCTTATGGCCTCATACTCCGAACTCGTGCAACAAATATCAGACCTGCAAAAACAGGCAGAAAAGCAGCGTAAAGAAGAATACAGCTCAGTGGTGAAGTCCATTAAAAGGCAGATCGCCGAATATGGTATTACTGCTGACGAACTAGGGTTTTCTGCGGCCAAGGCCCCCTCTAAACGCGGCCGTAAGCCCGGTGCAAAATCAGGCGTCAAGGCTAGTAAGCCCGCTCGCAAGGCACGCGCCAAGCGGGCAAATGCAGGCCTTAAAGTGGCGCCAAAGTATCGCGATTCGGCTTCCAACAATACCTGGACAGGCCGGGGCAAAATGCCCCGCTGGCTTGTACAGGCCACAGCTAATGGTAGAACCCTGGAATCTTTTTTAATTCCCGCCTCAGCGTAAACTAGTACCTGCCCCTCAAGGTGCCCCTTGCCATGTCACAATGGCAAGGGGTTTATTTTTTGGGGAGTAACTGCATGATTTTGGTCACAGGCGGCGCCGGTTTTATCGGCGCAAACTTTGTTTTGCGATGGATAAAAGAGTCGTCAGAGCCGATAATTAATCTTGATGCCCTCACCTACGCCGGCAACCCCGAGAATATCGCATCGCTCTACTCTGAGCCCCGCCATAGCTTTATCACGGGCAATATCACAGACCGAGACCTCATCGGACGTGTATTCAATACCTATCGCCCCAGAGCAGTCGTGCATTTTGCGGCAGAGTCCCACGTTGACCGCTCTATTCATGGGCCCGAGGCTTTTATTAATACCAATGTTCAGGGTACCTTTGTTCTGCTGTCTGAGGCGCTTCAGTTCTGGAGGCAGTTATCGGGGGAAGAGCAAAAGTATTTTCGTTTTCTGCATGTGTCTACCGACGAGGTCTATGGCAGCCTAGGGCCAACAGACCCCCCCTTTTCAGAGACTACCCCCTATGCACCCAATAGCCCGTATTCGGCCAGCAAAGCCGCTAGTGATCACCTAGTAAGGGCCTGGCACCATACCTACGGACTACCTGTATTAACCACCAACTGCTCGAATAACTATGGGCCCTATCAGTTTCCTGAAAAGTTAATCCCCCTCATTATTTCAAACGCGCTTACAGGCCTACCGCTTCCAATATATGGGGATGGTATGAATGTGCGGGACTGGCTCTATGTAGAAGACCACTGCTCCGCTGTTGCGACCGTTTTGGAAAAAGGGCGCCCCGGCGAGGTATATAACATTGGGGGCTGGAATGAAATGCCCAACCTGGAAATCGTTAAGACAATCTGCAGGCTGCTTGATCAAAAAAGTCCCGATACTGCTCGGAATGCCAAGGGACATCATGAGAATCTCATCAGCTTTGTCACAGACCGGCCCGGCCACGACCGGCGCTACGCGATTAATGCCCACAAGATATTTAACGAGTTGGGCTGGAAACCCGCAGAGAGTTTTTCATCAGGTATTGCCAAAACCGTCGACTGGTATTTGGCAAATCAAGACTGGGTGGCACGAGTGAAGTCGGGAGAGTATCAGCAGTGGGTTGAGAAAAATTATGGGGCGCGTCTCGCGACATGACTCCATATTTACCAAACAACTACCCTCACGCCCCCCCTGTTCCCGCATAGCCTGCGAATCCCGCAAAACCCTCTAGAACGTAGCCGGCCCATGAAACCCGTCAGACCCCTTGTTTTAGGCGCCCATGGACAGGTCGGCGAGGCACTCTGCCGACTCTGCCAGTCTCAAGGTATTCCGGTGCTGGGTCTGGGTCGCGCGCAGGCCCCTCTTGATAATCTCGTTTCATTGCGAGATACACTCACGTTGCATATCCAGGCATTCGAGCCCGCACAGATTATTAATGCCGCAGCCTATACCGCCGTAGACCGTGCCGAGACCGAGCCCGACCTCGCCCATCGGATCAACGCACAGGCGGTGGGGCTCATTGGCGAGATCGCTGCAGCCCATGGCATTCCCATGGTGCATTACTCCACCGACTATGTCTTTGATGGGCGTAAGCCTGTAGGCCAGGCTTATCTTGCAGGCGATGTGGTGAACCCTGAAAGCGTCTATGGCCAGAGCAAACGAGCAGGGGAAGTGCTGCTTCTAAACAGCGGAGCCCAGGCCCTGGTTCTTCGCACAAGCTGGGTCTTCTCCAGCCACGGGGCCAATTTTCTAAAGACCATGCTGCGGCTTGCCCAAGAACGCGAGACGTTAAAAGTTGTGGCTGATCAGCATGGCGCACCAACATCGGCTGTGTTTATCGCCCGAAGTACCTTGCAGATCCTTACGCAGTGGCCACTGCCAGCGCAGCCGCTGCAAGACACCAAGGCTCTTGGTACTCTGAACGAGCGGCCGAGCCAGACGCGGCCACAAAATGGGCAAGGCCGCCTTTACCACCTGACTGCCTCAGGCCATACCACCTGGCATGGCTTCGCCTGCGCGCTTATTGCCCAGGCCCGGGCCCTGCGGCCAGATCTTTCCTGGAAGATTCTCGCCGATACACAGATTCAACCCATCACCTCAGCCGAGTACAACGCCCCGGCCGCCCGCCCCCTCAACTCACTGCTTGACTGCAGCGCAACTGAGCGCGACTTTGGCATCACCAGGAGTGGCTGGGAACAGCAGATGCAAGAGGTGCTTGAGATAATCACCTAGTGTTAGCCACCGGCCATAGCCGAAAGTACCTTCCCTGGATTCATGATCCCCTTAGGGTCGAGCGCCCGCTTTATTGCCCGCATCAGGTTCATTTCGACCGGGCTCTTATAAAAGGCGGCTTCATCGCGTCGCAGCAGCCCCAGACCATGCTCGGCACTGATCGACCCGCCCAAGGCCATCACACGATCGTGTACGGCGGTTCGAATGGCCTCTTCGTGCTGATCAAGAAAGGCCTTGTAGGCTTTATGCCGGGCAGTACGGTCGGTCGAGAGGGTTAGGGAGGCTGTGGGCTCGGCAGGGCGCTGCGCCCCGGAAATGAATACCTTTGGATTGCCCAGCCACGCTGCAACCGGTGGCGCCACGTTGTAATGCAGGTTGCCATCACCCAGATGCCCAAAGTTGATCAGGCGTACGCCTGGCCATTGCGCCTGCAGAAAGGCATCTGTCTCTTGCACGAAGACAGGAATAGCAGAGATCGGCAGCGAGATGTCGTGCTTAATATGCGGCCCGTCTTCTGATGCCGCTAAGGTAATGTGTTCTCGCATGTCCCAAAAGCTACGCGACTGGGAAAGCGACTGGGCCACCAGGGCATCCGCCACAAGGCCCTCCTCTATAGCCTGCGACAAAAGCCCTTCAAGCAGCTCTCTACCCGCCTGTTCTGATTCGGGGCTAGAGACTTCCAACAATATCAACGGGTGAGAATCCGACGCATTGGCATCAACACGTGTCGCGGGACCGGCTTCTTCCCCAGACACGCCCATCGTCAGGTTGCGCGTAAGCCCTTCAACACCTTTCCCCAACGCAGGGTAATAAGCCAGAGCCAGGCCCACCGCCGCGGGGGTCATCATTTCAAACCCGGTTAACTGGGCATCGGCACGGTCTTGCGCGCGGGCAAGCAGCGACAGGGCAGCCTGCATGCTGGGCACGCGGGCCAGGGCCGTGGCGATGCCCGCGGGCTTAGGCATGAGCGCCAGCACGGCTGCGGTAATCACGCCCAACGTGCCCTCACTGCCAATAAAGAGGTCGCGCAGGTCGTAGCCCGTATTGTCTTTGCGCAACCCACGCAGGCCATGCCAGACATCACCTTGCGCCGTCACGACCTCCAGCCCCAGGCACAGGGCACGCGCATTGCCATAGCGCAGCACTGCAGTGCCTCCGGCATTGGTGGCCAGATTGCCGCCAATCGTGGCTGTCCCGCGTGAGGGCAGGCTTAAGGGAAAGAGAAGACCCATGGCATCAGCCGCCTCTTGCGCCGCCTGCATGGTAACGCCCGCCTCAACAGTGAGGGTCTTGTTTTCAGCATCCCGGGCGCGAATCCGGTTCATGCGCGAGAGGTTGAGAATCACCTGTGCGCCCGAGTCATCGGGCACTGTAGCGCCAGTGAGCCCCGTATTGCCCCCTTGGGGAATGATCGCAACGCCGCACTGGTCTGCTGCCTTTACCACCCCCGCTACCTCGAGGGTGCTTCGCGGAAAGACAACCGCCAACGGGTTTCCAGAGTATCGGCCCCGCCAGTCGGTAGCATAGGGCCGCGTATCTTCAGGGAGAGTGCGAAGGCCAGAGGGCCCGAGAAGAGCCTGCACCTCGGAAAGAAACTGTCTTGCGATCGGCGCTGAGGGTGTCATCGCATCTTGCCTTGGGCCTTATCGAGAGACCGCGAAAATACCCTGCCTTGCGCAGCAGCACCTTGCGCTAGGCGGGCAGGTATCACTTCACGCGGTTACGGTACTCACCCGTACGGGTGTCGACTTCGATCTTGTCGCCAATCTCCACGAAAGCAGGCACCGAAACCTCGAAGTTGGTAGGTGCAATGCGTGCGGGCTTCATTACCTTGCCCGAGGTATCACCCTTAACGGCAGGCTCGGTGTAGGCCACCTCACGTACCACACTGGTAGGCATTTCGACTGAAATAGCCCGGCCCTCATAGAAGACGACCTCGCAGGCCATACCATCTTCAATATAGTTCAGAGCATCGCCCATGCTCTCGGCCTCAACCTCGTACTGATTGTATTCGGCATCCATAAAGACATACATGGGATCAGCAAAGTAGGAATAGCTCACCTCTTTGCGGTCGAGCACCAGCACATCGAATTTTTCGTCGGCTTTGAATACAGACTCCGAGCCCGAGCCCGAGAGCAGATTCTTGTATTTCATCTTCACCACAGCCGCGTTGCGGCCCGACTTGTTGTATTCGGCCTTAAGCGCCACCATGGGCTGGCCGTCGAGCATAAAGACATTGCCCGTGCGAATTTCTTGAGCGATTTTCATAAATGAGGAATAAGAAAAAGGAAAAACAGCTAGTGTAGCGGGTATTAAACATTAGTCGGCTTTGTTTCGCCTTGAGGCCAGGCTTCACCAAGGTTCACCAGCGTTTGTTCGAGAGATCGATCCGGTATCAGCCGATGACAGGCGCTGGAAAAAAAACCGCGAAACAAATCCCAGTTTTGCTGAAGGTGCTGCCACGATATTGAAAGATGTTTAAGCGATTCAAGGTCTTCTGGGGGAGATAGGGGAAATGGGGCGACTGAGGATGGCGGGGGCGCTGAGGGTGATAGGCAGTCAGGCAAAGGATTGAAAAAGCCCTGCAGACCAAACCAACTCTGCCAGACTTCAGTGAGAACGGCCACATCGGCATCCAGTGAAGGAAAGGCTTTCGGTGCCGGGCCCGACTGCAGTTCCTGTGCGTGAATAAGGCGCTGCTGCCAGGCCGCGAGCTTATCTAGGTGAGCCCCCGCGGCCTGACGATAAGGCTGCCAGACAAAAGGCACGCGCCAGCGCCCAGCAGCCGCAAAATGCGCCCGTACAAATGAGTCTTCGCCCCGCACGAAATTCAGATCGCAAGACTGCAGCACCGCATCAAACTCGCGCTGCGAGAAAACCAGCCCTTCGGGCCTCACAAGACAGACGCGGTCAAAGCCCTCGGGCAGACCGTCCTCAGGCAGGCCTTCCCAGGGCAGGCCCCCCACGGGTAGACCAACCTCTGGCAGGGCTTTGCGTTCCATTACTTGGGCCAGTGCCTCCCAGGGCGCATCGTCGTAGCCAAAGGCAAGAACGAGAAAAACCCGGCTCGTGTCCTGTTCATTAGCATTAGCTCCGCCCGGAAGCATTTGCGCTCCAGCATGGCGCTCTTGATACGGCGCACCCCTATCGGACCCATACGCGATCAGCCGCCCACGCATGATGGCCCGGGTCTCTGTGTCGATCTCTTCCCATCGCCCGCGTATCAATCCCGGCCCGCTCGCAGAAAAACATGGCGCCAGCCAGATTCGGAAATGTGCTGGAAAGGCAGGGTCCGGCGCAGACATCCCCTGCAGACCTTCAGCCCAGGATTCGGTGGCAAGGTAGTCAAGGCAGACACGGTGGAGCTTCGGGGGGCATGCCTGCAAAAACAATAGTGGTGGTGTCACCTGAAATGCCTCAACGACGAGCATGTCTTCGGAGAGAGAGGCACTGTGCGGGTTTGTCGCCACGGTATCCCAAGACACCAGCTTCACCCCTGCTGCAGGGTCCATACGCTCTGCGAGGTCTGGGCGGTCTGTCACCAGTGTCACTGGGCAGCCTTGGTCTGTCAGTCCAAGCGCCAGCCGCAGGCAGACCCCAATATCGCCAAAGTTATCGATGACCTTACAGAAAATAACGACGTTTCGAGGAGGAGTCATTTTTTTGATGCTAGAGTTTTCTCAGAGCATCATCAACTTAATCGAATTCTTCCCTAACAATGGTTCTCACCCTTGCCTCCCAGTCGCCGCGGCGCAGGGAACTTCTGGCGCCGTTGGCCGTGTCCTATGGATTTGCATTACGGGTGCTAGCGCCAGATCCGCATGAAGATGCCGAGGCACTTGAACAGGTCTTGCCCAATGAAGACGCCAAGGCCTATGTCTGCCGCATCACAGACCTGAAGGCACAGGCCGGATGGGCCCGTTTGCTACGCAAAGGTTTTGCGCCAGGCCCGCTTATTGCCAGTGACACCACAGTGGTGCTACCCAATGGCAACCCGGGAGAACCCGATGAATGCGTCTTTCTTGGTAGTCAGACACAGGACGATATTCAAGATAGGGTCGTACACGGTAAAATTCTAGGCAAGCCCATTAACGCTGACGATGTACGGCGCATGCTTCGGGCTTTGTCGAATCAGAGGCACTTGGTAATGACAGCAGTCACGCTGCTGTTGCCCCATCACCGCGACGCACACCAATATGCCACCTATCAGCACGCCGCGGATCAATCTGCCGCAGATCAACGCGCTGCCCATCAGTACGCCATTCATCGGGCGCTTTCAATATCCGAAGTGCATTTCGGCCCGCTGAGCGAGGCATGGATTGAACAGGTGATCGCCTCTGGCGAGCCTATGGACAAGGCCGGTGCCTATGCCATTCAGGGGCAGGCAGGCGCAAAAATCAAAGAAATTAAAGGGAGTCCGAGCGGGATTATGGGGCTGCCGTTATACGAAACCGCGCAGCTTTTAGAGAAAATTTAAAAATAGTCTCTAAAAATGTTGTTTAAAACGGATGGCCCAGCCCAGGTCAACAGCACTTCGGTCGAGCCGTGAAGCGTTTGGCAATACAAACAACTCCTGGGCCAGGCTGCGATCCCGCGATAAGGTAAGCGCATAGCCAAGACCCCAATAAAGATCTCGGCGTGCACCCGATAGCCTTACCTGATACGGCTGGGTCGTGATGGTCTGTCTAGGCCCAACAAGCCCGGGCAGGCGCAGCGTCATCGTGCCCGACTCAATGGTCTCTGACTGCCAGAGGCGCACATAACCGCGGCCCTTGGGGCTCCACAAGCCCTCACGCGACAGGCTGGCGAAAAATTCAGAAGAGACCAGAGGTCCAATTTCTTGAATCATAGACTGTGCCTGGATGTCCGAGGCATGCAGCGTCAGGCCCAGACTGGCGCCCGCGGCGAAGGCCCAGCCTTGTTTCTGCCATCGCACCATAGGCGAAAAAAAGTACGACTGACTGCCCGATCCTGTTTCCAGAGCGCCCTGACCGTAAGTACCCCGCAGGCTGCCATGTTCAAACTGCACGCCCACCAGGGCCTGCACCACATGATGCGGCCCTTGGCTTAAGGCAGCCGCCCAGGCTAGGCCCGCGATATTGGGCTGAAGAGAGCCTAGCTGCCCAGTCGGGCTGACGCGCTCCGCGCCCCGATTCTGATTTCGAGACACAAAACCCATGAGCTGACCCTGACCCCAAGGCAGACTGGTGGCTAGCTGCATAGGAGATCGCATAAAGCCATCGGCATGGCCTGGTCCATCGGCAAACGCTGTTCGATCGGCAAGAGCTGGGCCGCCCGCCATCGCTAGGCTTAAATCTGCAAGCGAGACGCCACCGGCCCAGGCCTGAGCACCCTCTGGCCCCAAGAAAACCTTGCGCCCCTTGCCCTGAGGCCCGTCTTGGGTCGCCGGGCCATTCAGCCAATGGGCAATCGGCTGGTCTATCAGAGCGGCCCGCACGAGCTGTGCAAGAGGCACCCTAAAGCCCGCACCCAAGGCGTCGTAGCTCGTGGCGACCTGGCCTTGCAAGGCAGGCCCCAAGGCAGACCGAAGGGCCCGGCTTGCCTGAATACCGGTAGCCATTAGCGGCTGGCTAAGCCCCTCTGTCGGCGTACCCGATAAGACAAATCCGATAGGACGACTTTCAGACGGAATTGGCTGCAGTGCGGCCTGCATATCAGGAATGCCATGGCCATAGACATTGTTATAGCCGTGTTTTACTTCCCGACTGAACTGACGCTCCCCAGTATGAGCAAAGAACCGATTATTTGCCGTTGCCAGAAGCCGCGTCACCAGGTCTTCGGGCGATAGCGCCGGAAAGGCCTCAGCCAGAAGTGCCAACATGCCCGAGATCTGCGGGGCGGCAGACGAGGCGCCCGTCTGGCCGTAGGAATAGCCCGGGGAGCTACCCAGAGCATTACTGAGGCCAGCGCCGGTAACTTCAGTACCATCGGCGACCAGGCAGTATGGCCCTGTCACGCCACATGGGGCGCTCATAGGCAGAATCAACTGCGCTGCGTCACCCCGGCTCTCGATATTACCTACAACCACCCAAGCCGATCTTAGCGCCGGCAAAAGCTCTGGTAGCGCTGCCATAAGGCTTGGGTCACGGGCAGTGCGTTCATTTTGAAGCGCGAAGACCACCGTACCCGAGGCCTGAAAGTCGAGAAGCGCCTGAAGATAGCTTGCCCAGTCTTCGACAGAGTTCGCTGTATAGGAGGACAGCCACTGACTGGCCGCCTGCACGGTTCCGGCCGATAAGCTCTCGGGTCTTGTGCTGGGCAAGACCATGGCCTGATCGCGGCCAAATCGGCCACCATCAACTGCAGCACTCGATAGGGCCCACGAGTTATTCAAGACCTTTAGGCCCGCCTGCCGGGCATCGTTCACCCCTCGGGCCAGAAGGCCAAAAGTGTTCAGGCTTGCGATGTCGTAAAGCCGAAGGCTTGCGTTATGCGCCACACCCATCATGCCGTGGTTAAAAAGATCAAAGGCATTGCCGGTAAAAGCAGGATAGCGCTGGCCTGTTTGCAGAAGATAAAAATCGTAACCCCGGTTATCGAACCGAGCTCCCGCAATACTCGCTACCTGGTTGCCGTGACTGCTTGTCGCCATGGTAATGGTGCCGTAAAGGCTTAGCTGATTCGCATCGTACTTCGACTGCATGTCTGCGAAGGCCTGGCCCTGTTGAAACTGAGACTGGGTGTTAAAGCCCTGATCAAAAATTCCAATACCCTGCCCACGGCCCGAAAGCCCATAGCCATAGGCTTTATGAACATTGGTCAACACAAGCGGGTGTAGGCTACTGGCTGGTGCGGAGCCGGCCGCAGAAGTTACCGTGCCGTACTGACTCAGGTTGCGAAACTCTTGGTTTATGAGCCAGCTATCCGACGCGACCGAATCAAAGCTTAGGTTCACGGCCGCAAAGGTTTTTGAAGGAAGATTGTTTTCGACTGGCAGCACCCCCCCGCCACCACCTCCGCAGCCCACCAAGGCCCCAATCAACAGGAACACCCCAGAGATTAGCCTTGGGGCCCTCATTTCGCAGACATTGCTGGTATAGGCTGACATGGCTTTATTCTGCCCCCGATCCCTATAACAAGACAATGTCATAGCCTCCCGGGGCGTATTCTCCTTCCACAGACAGGCTAATGGGCTTGCCAATTTCGTCCATCAGACTGTTCAAAAAACCAGCCTCCTCCTCCAGGAATCGCTCAATAACCTCAGGGCCTGAGACAACGCGAAACTCTTTGGGATGAAACTGGCGCGCCATACGAGCGATCTCCCGCAAAATCTCGTAGCAGACCGTCTGGGCGGTCTTCACCCGACCCTGGCCATCGCATGCTGGGCAGGCATGCGTTAGTTGACGCGCAAGAGCCTCCCGGGTGCGCTTGCGCGTTAACTCCACCAGACCCAAAGAGGTGAACCCGCTAATCCGCACACGTGTGCGATCAAGGGCTAATGCGGCCTCAAGCTCTTGCTGGACCTGCAATTTATGGTCTGCATCCTGCATATCAATAAAGTCGACGAGAATCATCCCTGCAAGGTTTCGCAGCCGAAGCTGTCTACCAATGGCGTGGGCCGCCTCGAGATTAGTTTTGAAAATCGTATCTGCAAAGCTGCGGCCACTGACATACCCACCGGTATTCACATCGATCGTGGTAAGTGCCTCGGTCTGATCGATTATTAGGTACCCGCCACTTTTGAGATCCACCCGGCGTTTTAAGGCCCCCTCGATCTCCTGCTCAATGTTGTGCATCTCAAAAAGGGGGCGGTCTCCAGAGAAATTCGCGATACGATCAATGACACCCGGCATATACTGCTGCGCGAAATGACGCAACCCATCAATCTTGTAAGGGTCGTCTACCAGCACACGCACGGTGCGGTCGCTCACCCAGTCACGCAGAACTCGTTGCGCGAGATTAAGCTCACGGTAGAGAGCGGTACCTACAGAGGCATCGCGAGAGGCAGTCAGTATGTCGCGCCAGCGCTGCCGAAGATAGGCAATGTCATTAGCAAGGGCCTCGTCGGAGGCGTCTTCCGCCTGGGTACGGGCAATCAGCGTGCCTTGCTTGTCTTCCGGTGAGAGCGACAGCAGTCTGGATCGCAGCGCCTCACGAACGAGCGGATCTTCAATACGCTGGCTTATGCCAATGCGCGGCCCAGACCGTGCTGAGAGCGAAGAAATCACGATGCCACTTTCCCGGTTAACACCCGTGTTCTCTTGGGTCAGAGGCGGTCGATGCTCTGCGTCATCCGACTCGGGGCGCGTGTCATAGGGCAGGTAGACGAGAAACCTTCCGGCAATCGAGATCTGCGTAGTAAGGCGAGCGCCCTTGCTGCCCAGAGGATCTTTCATCACCTGCACAAGGAGCTGCTGACCCTCATACAGAACCTTCTCAATAGGCCGTGGAGCATCAAGCACTCGGCCCTCGTCTACCCGGGTCTGCCAGATATCAGCCGCATGCAAAAAACCTGTTCGAGCGAAGCCTGCCTCGACAAAGGCAGCCTGCATTCCCGGTAGAACCCTGACGACGCGCCCCACAACGATATTGCCCACAAGGCCGCGCTGGGCAGCCCGCTCAATCTCAATTTCCTGCACAACGCCCTGAATAAGGCGAACCGCCCGGGCCTCGTAAGGCGTGGCCTGAAGAAAGATCTCTTCGGAGAAAGGCATCTGATCCGCCAAGCCCGCTGCCTGCTACGCTCGAGCCTTAGCCCTCGTGCCTATGCCCGCCGCTAGGCTCTATACCTCGGCCTTCACCCTAAGCCGCCAGGCATGCAAAAGAGGCTCGGTGTAGCCGCTAGGCTGATCGGTACCTTTGAAGACCAGGTCGCAGGCAGCCTGATAGGCCTTACTGGTTTTAAAGTTACCCGCCATAGGCTGATACAAGGGGTCCCCCTGATTTTGCTGATCGACCACCGCTGCCATGCGCTCAAAGGTCTTGCGCACCTGGTCTTGCGAGACGACCCCATGCAGCAGCCAATTGGCCATATGCTGAGAAGAGATACGCAGGGTTGCACGGTCTTCCATCAGACCTACATTGTGAATATCGGGCACCTTCGAGCAGCCGACACCCTGGTCGATCCAGCGCACGACATAGCCCAGAATACCCTGCGCGTTGTTATCAAGCTCCTGCTGTGTATCGGTATCAGACCAGTTGGGGGTCACGGCAATGGGTACGGTAAGCAATCCCGCCAGTAAGGCTTTACGCTCCGCATCCGCGTTCACTTGCTCAAGCTCCTGCTGAACCTTCGAAACATTTACCTGGTGGTAATGCAAGGCATGCAGGGTTGCCGCGGTGGGGCTTGGCACCCAGGCGGTATTGGCCCCGGCCTTGGGGTGGCCGATTTTTTGTTCTAGCATGGCGGCCATTAGATCGGGCATGGCCCACATACCCTTGCCGATCTGGGCACGACCACGCAGGCCACAGCCCAGGCCCACCAGCACATTGTTACGCTCGTAGGCGGCAATCCATTGACTAGCCTTCATATCGGCCTTACGAATCATCGGGCCGGCCTGCATAGCGGTGTGCATCTCATCGCCGGTGCGGTCGAGAAAGCCCGTGTTGATAAAGGCCACCCGAGATGCGGCTGCTGCAATACAGGCTTTTAAGTTTACGCTGGTGCGACGCTCTTCATCCATAATGCCCAGCTTCACAGTGCTATTGGGCAGACCCAGCATCTGTTCCACCCTGTCGAATATCTCCGCGGCAAAGGCCACTTCGGCGGGCCCGTGCATTTTGGGCTTCACAATATAAACGCTGCCCGTGCGGCTATTGCGCACCGCCTGGCCCGAGGGCAGCCTGCCATGGCCCTTTAGGTCGTGCAGGGCAATAGTGGTGGTCACCACGGCGTCCATAATGCCCTCAGGAATCTCCTGCAGCTGCCCCAGGCCGTTTCTATAGAGAATCGCTTGGTTGGTCATTAAATGGCCCACATTGCGCACGAACATGAGCGAGCGGCCATGCATGCGCAGTTCTCCACCCGAGGGCGTGGTGTACACCCTGTCGGGGTTTAGGCCGCGGATAAAAGATTTACCATTTTTAGACACCTGCTCGGTTAGAGAGCCCTTCAACAGCCCAAGCCAGTTACGATAAGCCAAGACCTTGTCTTCAGCATCGACCACGGCCACCGAGTCTTCGAGATCGAGAATCGTAGATAACGCCGACTCCATAATCAGGTCACAAACCCCCGCAGCATCAGCCGCACCAATCGGCGTGGATTTATCGATCTTGATTTCGAAATGAATGCCGTTGTGGCGCAACAAGATGGCGCTTGGGGCATCCGGACTACCCTGGTAGCCCATAAATTGTCTGGCGTCTTTAAGGCCCGTGCTGCCGCCTGAAGACTGGCGCACTGTCAATGCACCATTGACCAGTGCATAGCCCGTGGCCTGCGCATGTGAGCCCTGGGCAAGGGGGGCCGATGCATCAAGAAACCTGCGGGCGAAGGCAATCACCTGGGTGCCCCGTCGAGGGTTGTAGCCTGTGCCCTTCTCACACCCATCAGACTCCGCAATGGCATCCGTGCCATACAAGGCGTCGTAGAGGCTCCCCCAACGGGCATTGGCCGCATTCAGGGCATAACGGGCGTTGAGAATCGGCACCACCAGTTGTGGGCCCGCCTGGGTTGCAAGCTCTGCATCTACGTTTGCGGTGGTTGCCCGTACCTCGCCCGGTTCATCGACCAGGTAGCCGATCGACCGCAGATAGGCTTCATAATCAGCCAAATCAGGCACCTGGCCTGGGTGGGCACGGTGCCATTGGTCAAGAGCAGCCTGCAACCGATCTCGCTCTGCGAGCAATGCGAGGTTCTTTGGCGCAAGATCGGACACCAGTGCGTCAAAACCAGCCCAGAACGATTTACTGGTAACACCGCTATCAGGCAGAACCTCGCGCTCAATAAAATCAAAAAGGTCTGTGGACACCTCAAGGCGTCCAACGGATGTTCGTGCAGATGTCATAGCAACCCCAGTTTATGGCTTCAGTTATGGTTATGGGACAGATGATAGCGCTATACCGACGTTAGCCAGCAAAGGCCGATACCATCAGACCTATGAAGAACACCGCAGATAGCCAGTCATTAGATAAGCCATACACCACTGCCTTACAACGAATCTTCGAAGAGCAGATTGTTTTCAATTCCGTGATTGGTCTTAAGGTCACCGCGATAACAGCAGACCTTGTGAGCGGCACGATTGCCATGCAGCCAAAGCTCATCGGCCACTTCAGCCATCAGCGGCTGCACGGGGGCGTGATCAGTGCCGGCCTTGATGCAATGGGGGGTCTAGCGATTATGGCCAGACTGGGGCAACGCCACCAAGACGATTCGCTTGAGGCACGAACCCACCGGTTTAATCGCCTGGGAACCATCGACCTGCGGATCGACTATCTCCGTCCTGCGGTTGGGGAGCAGTTTGTACTCACCGCGGAGACAATTCGCCTAGGGTCGCGTGTGGGCACGGCGCAGATGCGCTTCATGGGATCCGATAACCAACTACTTGCGATCGGCACAGGCGCCTACATCGTCTCCTAGATTGAATGGGCGAAGGCTCGCAGAAAGGTAGTGCTGAGGGCGTTCGTACTGCCCTCACCCATGGAACAGTCAGGCCAAGGCTAGTTACTTGGATCGATCTGGGTCAAATCCGCCCATCAGTTTCAGGAACGCGGGGGTTCTCGGGGGCGGCCTACTCACAGCGGGCGATGCACGTGCAGGAGTAGATCCCGGACTCGCCGTCGAAGGCGCTCGACTCCGCAACGGGGCACCCGATAACGGATTACTGCTGCGATCGGTTGACGCAAAGTCAGAGCCAGCAGCCCCGGCTGGAATTGACGACTGCGCAGAGGACTCTGATGCGACGGCTCCCAAGGAGCCTATGGACTCGCGGTGACTGTCGCCATGGCTACGGCCCGGAGCGCCCAATCCCTGGGCATTTGAGGCCTGCGTTAGGTCAGAGCCAACCACCGAACGACTTTTCTGGGCCATATGGCGGGTCAGGAGCGTATTGTGATTATCCAATGCACGACGCCCTTCCAAGGAACTCGACATGTCCTTGTAGCGGGAAAGATGGATATGAGCGGCCTGAAGGATTGCCTCTGCAAACTGCTTAAAGTTCTGACCCTGCTGACCAGGCTTTGAAATCAGGAAGTCTTTGCGGAACAGAGAACGTACATCCGCATCGTCAAACACCGGGGGAGATAAGACAAACCGTACTGGAAAGTTACGGCCATTAAAGGCATGGTCTAAAAGCTGGTCTTGGCGCACCCGGGACGGGCAGATCACGAGCGAGGGCGGGACAGTACGCAGGGACTCGAATACCCATCGGTTTTTTTCAACGAACCCCATTGAGGCCTGTACTTCTATCTCGGAGATACCAGACGGTACCAGAACGAGATCGAACCCGAGCAGAAACTCCGGGTCCATGCTGATAGTCCAGGTGAGGTCCACAATCACCACATCAAATTGATCGGCCGCCCGACGCAGATGGGTACGACAGGTTAGCAACCAACGGCGTGCACCCACATCTTCTACCGGAACGTGACTTGCAGACACGCCCACCTGCCTTGCATCATTAATCCAGGTACTGGAGGATCCGTGGGGATCGAAATCAATAAGCGCCGTAGAACGTTTCGACTCCACCCGAAACCAGGCTGCCAGATTCGCTGCAATGGTACTCTTTCCGACACCACCCTTTTGGCTGACAACAATAATCTTCAGTGCTGACATGCAAACCATCCTTTGGTCTAGTGTCGATGTTTTGACATACTCCCTCACCGATCCGCGATCCTAAGATAAAACTGTTACTTCATACTTTACTTTAAGATGCGTTTACAAGGATCATACTACTCTTAATTCTCCTGTAAAGAGTCATTAGCAGCGACCGATTTCCAGGGTACCCGTTAGGTCTAGTCATATCCATTTGAAGTGTGTGCTAACAATCAGCCGGAACTCATTCGCTAATAAGATATAATTTCATCACAAATTCAATACGTTAGAACAATTGCCTCCAGTATGAAAAGAGAGTTCCAAGTTTCCCAACCAGGCTTGCTTGCTCTGGCAGGTATTTCTGTGCTTTTGCTGTTTCTTATTCTCTTTACGCTGCGGTCCGACGCTGCACTTGGACCGCCCGACAGGCCAATGCCCTCTGGCAAGGCTTCTGAGATACAAACCACGGATCGCCTCCAGACTGCCAACGCCAGTAATTCCCGGGTTAGTTCGATTTTGTCCGAGACCCGCGCCAAGGGGCTTCCCGCTGCGATCGCCCAGCTGCAATCGGTCCAGCGGCAAGACCCCAGCAACCTTATCGTTGCCAACCAGCTCGCCATTCTCTGGGCGGCCGCTGGGGACTTAGATAAATCAAGAGAAACCTTGGAGCAGGCGCTTTCGCTGCATCCAGATGCGGCCCTAGCCTTCTTAAATCTTCGCGAGCTAGCCAGCCAACAGTTTGCCCAGGCCTATGCTAAGGCGATTGGCCAGTCGCCCCCATCGAACGCACTCAAGCTTGAAGCAGGCGGTCTCGAACTTGCTTCTGTGAGCGCGGCCGCCACGGCCTTTGACCGCGCAGAGGCAGAAAGAAAAGCGGTCCTTGCGGAAGCGCAGCGCGCAGCGGAGCGTCTCGCCCAAGAGCAGGCGCGCGCCGAAGCCGCCAAGCTTGCCGCAGCCAAAGCGCCGCCTCCGACGGCAGACGCTGCCCCCAAAGCAGCGGCCCAAGGCGCAGAGGCCGTTATCGCCGCCCTTGGCCAATGGGCCAAGGCCTGGTCGGAAAAGGATTTTCAGAAATATTCCGACATTTACAGCGAGTCTTTCAGAAACACTCAGTTTTCAAGCAAGAAGGCCTGGTTAGACTTCAGACGGCCTCGCATAATTGGCAAACAGAGCATCACTGTTGAACTTGAGGCAATCAAAGTAGACTTCGTCTCTAAAGACAAGGCACGCGTGAGTTTTAACCAGAGATATGAGTCAGGTAATTTGAAACTCAATACCCGTAAAAACATTGCCATGGTTATGGAAAATAACCAGTGGCGCATTCAGTCCGAGGGCAATTAATGCACTTACTGCCTTTTACTCGCCCTTTACAAGTGGTTCTGGTTGCCCTTCTTGCCTGGGCGGGTTCTAGTGGCAATTCCATCGCAGAGACCACCCTTGCGCCACCTGATCTACATCTGAAGGCTGCCATAGAAAAGACCCTCCGTAATCAACAGGAGAAGGCCATCCCCGCAGCACGCGCGGCGCGAGAGGCAGAGCCGCAGTCTCGACTAGCCCATTGGCTCGAAGCCCAGGCGATTCTCGTGCAGTCTGGCCAGTTCAAAGGGCTGTCCAAAAACGACCAAGACCTGCTCAAAGAGTCTGAGGCACGGCTTCACAGGGTTCCGCCAGGCTACCTGCCGCGCAATATCTTGTCATTTGGGCGTCAACTGGATATCGGGCGCTACCTCCTGCTTGCAGACCTTTCCGTGTCTCGCATCTATGTCTTCGACATCTCCGGCTCTCAGCCCCAAATGGTGCGAGAGATGTACTCGTCTGTCGGCCTGGCCGGGGCAGTGAAGCTTCGTGAGGGTGACAGAAGAACCCCAATTGGGGTCTACCGGCTTCTGAAGGAAATCAAGAACCCGAGAGCAGACGGTTTTTTAGGAGACCTGGCAATCACCCTTGACTACCCCAATGCCGAAGACAGGCGGGCAAAACGCACCGGGAGCGGCATCTGGATCCACGGTGTTCCCCACGAGGTTCATGTAAGGCCGCCACGCTCATCTGACGGCTGCCTGGCAGTATCCAATGCAGACATGCTTGCGCTTAGAGAGTACGTCGACTTCGCCAAGACCCATATCGTTATCGTTCCGCAGGCCCAATGGCTGAGCCAAGAAACATGGGCCGAAGAGAGCCGAAAGATGCTCTCTGCCATGGACTTTCCCAAGGGCTTCGGTGGTAATACGGGGCAAGCGGTGTTCTACATATCAAAGGACCGCCCGATTGTCTCTATCGCCCGGCAAGAGAATCGCATTACCCGCGCCTACTGGGCTCATGGCCAGCGGCGTAGCCCTTTGCTTATTGAAGAACTCTAGGTGCCTGGGACAACCCCGCCACATTAACCCCAATGACAGGCCAACGCGTTCCTAGCGTTACCCTCACACGGGTTCTCATCGTGGGGCTAGCCCTGCTTGCCGCAGGACTGGCCCTCTGGCGGGTTCGGTCCACGGCCCCCGCTCCAGAAGCCCCCTATTTCCCCCCCGGACATATCCAGATCGCTTCACCGAGTCGTGAAGCCGAGGCTCCGGCTTCTCAATCAGACTCTTCTGCCAAGCCCGCAACTCAGAAAGAAAATGCGACACTAGCCGCAACGCCGAAAGGCGAGGCGGCGGCCCAGGAGCCACAAAAACTCTCGAAGGGGCCAACGGGCTCCGAGGTTAAGGACGCGCTTTCTGCATGGCGCCTGGCATGGGAGTCTCGAGACGTAGGAAACTACATGCGGTTCTATCATGCGGAATTTGCCGGGCGAGAAAACTTCGAGCGGCAGAAAAACAGCGTCATGACGCGAGCAAAAACCATAGAGGTGGCTGTAGAGAATCTTCAACTCACGGAGGAATCAGGCAGGGTACGGGCGGTGTTTCTGCAGACCTATCGATCAGACACCTATCAAAGCAAAGAAGTTAAAACCCAGGTGTGGGTAACCGGCAGCCAGGGGCCTCAGATTCTCTCTGAGTTTATTCAGGCTAGACGCGATCCTTTAGCCGAATAGCCTTCACGAATCGCGCGACCAGGCCAAGTAAGACAAATCCGAATAGCACGCCGAAAAGATCGCCAATCATCATAAGGGTGATCGTGTCTGCCCCCCAGACCAAGATATCGGACTGGAATACTGCCCAGAAAACACAGTGCAATAGGGCGCTAAAAATACTGGTAAGCACACCAAGCAGAAGAAGCGTTACCAGGTCGAACGAAAGCATTGCTCGCCTTAGTGCAATACGCAAAAGATAGACTGCAAGGCAGGGGGCCAGCGCAGAAAAAGTAGAGTGGGGAAGCACCACAGCCAGAGAGTCTCCGTGGGTTAGCCCAATAAACACCGCCCCTAAAAAAAGTCCAAGAGCCCCGGCCAGGCCAGCAACTAATACCGCAGCAACCTTAAAAAAGGCTGGCAGAAAAATAAGCGAGACCCTGGAATCCACAACCGACACCCAGGGATCTAACCAACTGCTTACCTCATAGGCGACAACGAACGTTAGAGCAAATGCCGCAGCCCAGGCAAACGGGGCCCTTTGAGGCCAGCCAAGGCCCAAAAGAGGGGGGCGTGCGGCTGGAATATCTACTTGCGGGCCATCTCGGAAGCCCATGCGGAAACCTTCTGTCCCAGATTTTGAAACATTCGCAAAGACTTTGAGGTCGGACTTACGATTCTGCGGCGGGAATCCACAATATCGACCTCGAAATGCAGAAACCCACTGCGCTCAAGGATTGCAAGGCACTTGTGCACAGTGGCAGGAGAGGCCACGTGAGACTCGGTAACTATGGTTTGAACAAAAGTGGGTTCGTTGGGGTTGTGATGGGCAACCACCCATTCCAGCAGGCGCTGGCTTCGCTCATCAAGGCGGCCGTAATCGGAGTCTCGGGACACGCTTTCGAGCAGGTTGCGCAGATTGAGCCAAGGGTTCATAACAGATCTTTCAGAATAAGTTAACGCGTTTGGACGTCGCTAGGCGGTAAAGGTTCACCCCCGGCCTTGCCATACAACACCCCCTTGATATTTGTAGAGATTGTGTTGCAACGACCGGTTGAACTCACCGCAGCTTTCCTTAAAAACACGGCACCCAAAAAAAACCCAGAGACAGATCTCTGGGTTTTTTCATGAAGCAAAGTGCTTACTTCTTTTTGTTGACCGAATCCTTAAAGGCCTTGCCCGCAGTGAACTTCACGGTCTTGGCAGCGGCAATTTTAATTGCCTCACCAGTGCGGGGGTTGCGCCCAGTGCGAGCCGCACGCTTACCGGAACCGAAGGTTCCGAAGCCTACGAGTTGTACCGGGTCGCCCTTGGAAACAGACTTGATAATTGTGGCGATAATCGCACCTAGGACTTCATCGGTCTTTGACTTGGATAGGTCTGTGGCATTTGCCACGGCTTCAACGAGATCAGCTTTGTTCATGGTCCCTCTTTGACTAAGAGTTGTAAATGGAAACGGAAGTGTACCAATAGCTTGGGCCAAAATGTCTCTCGAAATGGCCCGCAAGTGAAAAATATCGACAAATTTCTCGTTTTCCCTTATGACACATTTCAAGCAGCCCTCCAAATCAGCCCCCCGCCACGAAGTCAGCCCAACCCAAAATAGCGCCAAAGGGTCTCTGCAGACGATCAAGAGTTATGTACGGCGGCAGGGCAAGATAACAGCGGGCCAGAAAAGGGCCCTGCTGACGCTTTCGGAGGGATGGAAATGGCCTTTTGCTGGTGCACCCCTGGCGATGGAGGCGATTTTCGAAAGACCCGGCCCCGTTGTATTGGAAATTGGATCCGGAATGGGAGAGACCACGGCGCAGATCGCTCTGGCCCATCCAGAGACCAACTTCCTCGCCGTCGAGGTCTACCATGCTGGCGTAGGCGCATTGATGCAGCGCGCCGAAAAAAACGGCCTTAAGAACCTGAAGATCATCCAAGACGACGCGGTTGCTGTTATGCGCGATGGCATTACAGCAGACCTGCTAGCCGGTGTACACATCTTTTTTCCAGATCCCTGGCCCAAAAAACGCCACCATAAACGTCGGTTGCTCCAGGCGGAATTCGTCGCTCTTTTGGTAAGCAGGCTAAAACCCGGGGGCTATCTACATGTGGCAACAGACTGGCCGGATTATGCAGCGCAGATCTTGGAGCTTCTGTCAGCGCATCCCGAGTTGCGAAACGCAAACCTTGCCGGTGGATTCAGCCCACGGCCAGACACACGGCCGCTTACCAAGTTTGAGCAAAGAGGCCTACGACTGGGAAATCCCGTGGCCGACCTGATCTTCACGCGCCAGATCAAAAACTAGACCCGCCAATCAACCCAGTCAAAGTGCCAGGTGAGGAGCACTAAAAGGCCAAAGACAATGCGATAGTAGGCAAATACATTAAAGCTATTTCGGGAAACGAAGCCTATCAGCCATCGCACCACCAGAAGTGCGGTAAAAAAAGAGGTGACAGTGCCGATGACAAATAAGGGGATGTCTTCAGCACGAAGAAACGCCCACTGACGCGCCAATGCATAGGCACCTGCGGCAAAAAGCGTGGGAACGGCCAGAAAAAATGAGAACTCAGTGGCTGTCTTACGGGAAAACCCAAAGAGCATGCCGCCGATAATCGTGGCACCAGACCTGCTGGTTCCAGGAAACAGGGCTACCGACTGGGCAAAGCCAATTTTTAGCGCATCCTGCCAGCCCATGTCGTCCACTCTATGCAGCCGAATCCTTTTCGGTGCGAGACTCTGCCATCGTTCTACCCACAGGATAATAAAGCCCCCGACAATAAGGGCAATAGCAACCGTGATCGGGCTAAACAAATGCTCTTTGATAAGGCCTGCAAGCAGCAGACCCAGAACCGCCGAAGGAAGGAAGGCCACAAACAAGAGCCCCAGAAACCGCCCTTCTGGGGCCAGGGAATTGGCCCGCCCCGAAAACCAGGCAGCCCAGGTGTCGCGACGCAAAACCGGCACCAGGGCAGTCCGAAACCTTTGCCGGTAGAGCCAGAGAATCGAAGCCACGGCGCCGGTCTGAATAGCAATGTCGAAGGCCTTGGCCCGTTCGTCGTCAAAGGCCAATAGCGAACCGAAGAGAATCAAGTGTCCGGTGGAGGAGACTGGCAGGAACTCGGTAAGGCCCTCGACCACACCAAGGAGGAGCGCCTTTGCCTCAAGGGGCATTGCACGCAGGGTGTCAAGAATTTCTCCCATAACTGCGCATAATAAAGGGTATTGACCATTCCTCAGGGCAACGCAATGTCTACTGAATCACCTCTAACCAGCCCATCCGAGCGTACTCGGGATGCCTCGGACAGCTATGCGCAGATGCGCCGCAATATGATTTCCCAACAGATACGTCCGTGGGATGTGCTTGAACCACGGATTCTGGACCTTCTTGAGAGGCATCCCCGTCATATGTTTGTTCCGCCAGAGCATCAGGCCTTGGCCTACGTGGATATGGAGGTTCCCCTGGCGCACGGACAGGTAATGCTGGCGCCGAAGGTTGAGGCCCGGATACTTCAGGAGCTCGACCTTCGCCCGGAAGACGATGTCTTTGAGGTCGGCACGGGCAGTGGGTACATGGCCGCCCTGCTCGGTAGCTTTGGGCAGAGTGTGGTGTCTGTCGAAAAGTATGCCGATCTTGCCGAGTATGCCCAGACACACCTGGCGTCTGCTGGCGCGATTAATGTTACCGTGATGCAGGGTAACGGGTTGCTCGAAGATGCTCGATGGTCGCATCGGTTGTTCGATGTCATCGTAATCTCTGGGGGGGTGTTAAGGCCACCCGAGTCCTTACTTGCCCAGCTCAAGCCAAGGGGGCGAATGATCGCGCTTATCGGCCAGGCGCCGGTCATGCAGGCAACCTTGATTGAACGGCTGGCGGGCTCCTATCGTGAGACGGGGCTCTTTGATACCCTCACTCTTCCGCTTGAAGATCAGCCAGTGCAACCGGAGTTCACTTTTTGATGCGCAACATGTCCCTCGTGCTTTCTCAGCCTCGGATCGGGGCTCTGGCCTTGTTCGTATGCGTCGGTCTGTTGCTATCGGCAAACCCACGCGCTGGCCTCAGCCTGACACTGGAGCAGGCCTTATCTTTTTCACTTGCCCATGACCCGGAGTTTCTGGGCGCGCAAAGCGCGCTGGTTGCGAGTCAGGAACGCAGGGTGCAGGCGCAGCGGCGGCTTGGCCCCACTGTATCGGCAGACCTTGAGGCCAGACGAGTGGATATTGCCCCGCAGCCCTCGGGGCCAGATGTCAGCCTAAATCAGAAGAGTTACGCGGTCACGCTGCGGCAGCCGCTATACAACCCTGGGCTGTCCCGGGGGCTCAACCAGGCAGAGCAGAGGCTCAGGGCAAGTGAAGCCATACTGGTACAGGCACAACAAGATGCTATTTTGCGGCTGGTATCGGCCTACTTTGACATACTCGTGGCCCAAGACTCACTTGCCACCGTAAGGGCGGAGAAGACGGCCATTTCCGAGCAGCTTGCGCTTGCCAAACGTAGCTTTGAGGTAGGGACTGCAACCATTACAGACCAGCAAGAGGCCCAGGCCCGGTTCGACCTTACCGCTGCCCGTGAGATCGCAGCACAAAATCAGTTGAACATCGCCCGAAATGCGCTGGCGTTGCTGACACGGCAGCCCACGCCCGAAGCCCTTCAGGGATTTGGGTCCGGGGCGAAAATTCCGATTCCCGAGCCTCAAGATTTACAGGTCTGGGTAAAAACCGCACGGGAACAAAACCCGGCAGTGGTGCGGTCCCGGATACTGGCTGAGGCTGCGAAAATCGAGATCAGCCGCCGCAGTGCTGCGGATCTTCCTACTGTGGGTCTAACCGCCTCGCATTCTCACAGCTGGCAGACCACTTCAAGGTCTGATGATCAGCGGCGCAACCTGGTGGGCCTTGTGGTCTCTATTCCGTTGGTTGGGGGGCCTGTTGCGGCTGAAGTCCGTGAGGCCAGCGCCCTTGCCGAAGAAGAGGCCTACCGCTCCGAATCCGCGCAGCTTGCCGCAGAGCAGAACGCGCGTGCCGCGTTCTTAAGTGTTATGGCGGGGCTTGCCCAGGTGGCTGCTCTTGAGGCTGCAGAGAGGTCTAGCCAGCTGGCCTTGGCATCAAACAAGCTGGGGTATGAGGTGGGGGTACGCATCAACATTGATGTGCTTAATGCCCAGCAGCAGCTCTTTGCGGCGCAGCGTGACCTTTCCAAGGCACGCTATGACACTCTGCTCGCAGGGCTGAGACTGAAGGCTGCGGCGGGGCAGTTGCAGTCCTCTGACATCTCCCGTTTGAGTAATCAGGCGCGGCAGTAGGCTGGCTGCTTCGTGACCGCATCTCAGTCTGAGCAGAACGACCCAGAGCTTGTCATTTTCAATCTGAAGAAGCGATTCACTGGCGTATCAGCAACCATCAATTCACTGGTCCCATTGCAGCAGAAGCAGTGGCGGCTAGCTTTTTGTGGGGTGACCCTGCCCAATGGGGTCGCGGGCATAACGGTAAGAGATGCGATTCGGCTATCGCGAAAGCCACCCTCTAACCGGCCCTTTCGTATCTGGCACGTGCGGCGTGACCACGAGATGATGCTCGGCATCTGGGCCCGAGATGTTCTGAGGCTGCCTGTCAAGCTGGTTTTTACCTCGGCGGCGCAGCACTTACATGGATGGTTTCCCCGCTGGCTGATCTCTCGAATGGACGCTGTTATTGCGACCACCCAGCAGGCCGCAAGTTTTGTACCAAATACCAAGGCCGTGGTGCCCCATGGTATTGACCTCACGCGTTTTCAGGCGCCTGCGGACAAAGAAGAGGCCTGGGAACGGTCTGGGCTTGCAGGCCGATTTGGCATCGGGATATTCGGCCGGATACGCCCCGAAAAGGGAACGGACATCTTTGTGCAGGCCATGTTAAGGGCGCTTCCGAGGCTGCCGCATTGCACTGCTGTGATTTCTGGCCTCGCGCTAGCGGAACATCAGACCTACAAAAAAGACCTCCAGCGACAGATTGATGCAGCAGGCCTGCACGACCGTATTATCTTTTTGGGGCAGGTTTCCGATGACGAGGTGCGCGAATGGTACAAACGCTGCCTGCTCTGTGTGGCCTGTCCGCGCTATGAGCCCTTCGGTCTCACCCCCTTTGAGGCTGCAGCTTCGGGCTGTGCGTTGGTCTGTTCGCGCACGGGCGCCTTCGGCGAATTGGTGGTTCCCGAAGAAAATGGGTACCTGGTTGACCCTGGAGACGTCGAAGGCCTAGTAGAAGCCGTTGTAAAGGTGATGCAGGATCCTGAGCATGCGAAGGTATTAGGGCAAGCAGCACGTGCCACAGTGTCCGAAAAGTTCAGCCTCGAGAAGGAAGCGCAGGGTATAGGCCAGGTATACCAGCGGCTCTTTGAGAAGGCATGCGCCTAGCCTTTACAGAGCGGTTTGCGCTGTGGCTTTATGGTCGTGTCATGGCCGCGCTGGCTCCGCTATTGCGAGTGAAACTCCACCGGCGGGGAAGACGCGAACCTCTCTACATGGAGCGCATTGAGCAGCGATTTGGCTACTACCCCGAGGTCTCTGGTGGCGAGGGGCTTATCTGGGTGCATGCAGTGTCCCTTGGAGAGACCCGGGCCGCAGGCATTCTTATAAGGGCTCTAAGAGAAGCAAACCCATCTATGCGACTGCTGCTAACCCACGGCACCGCAACCGGCTGGGCAGAAGGCACGCGTCTGCTGAAGGCTGGCGATATACAGGTCTGGGCGCCTTGGGATACGCCTGCAGTGGTAAATCGATTCCTGAAGCGGTTCCGCCCGAGTATGGGAATACTGTTAGAGACCGAAGTCTGGCCATTCTGGGTTCGCAGCTGCCGCGAGCAAGGCATACCCTTGTATCTTGTGAACGCGCGCATGAGCCAACGCAGTCTAATAAGGGCACTAAGGTTTAGGTGGCTTGCGCTACCAGCCTACCGAAGGCTGCATGCGGTGCTTGCGCAGACCGAGGCAGACGCCGAACGGCTGCGCCAGTTAGAGGCACCTGTGCAGCTGGTGATGGGCAACCTGAAATATGACGTGATCGAGGACCCCGCCCAAAAGGCCCTCGGACAGCAATGGCGCGCGTCACTTACCCATCCCGTCGTGATGCTGGCCAGCAGCCGAGAAGGCGAGGAGGCTGAGTTTCTAAAGGTACTTGACGATCTCGGGACCGCAGCAGACACGGTGCAATGGATGATCGTTCCCCGCCATCCACAGCGATTCGATACTGTGGCTCAGCTCATAGCAGACGCGGGTTGGGCCGTGCAGCGCCGCAGCCATTGGCCTAACAACAGCCCACCGAACTTTAGCGCGGGTGCACGCACAATCTGGCTTGGCGACTCCCTGGGCGAGATGCAGGCCTACTATCACCTGGCCAGTGTGGCGTGGCTGGGGGGAAGCTTCGCGCCATTCGGTGGACAAAATTTAATAGAGGCTGCGGCCTGCGGATGCCCAGTTATCATGGGGCCACACACGTTTAACTTTGCGGAAGCCGCAGAGATGGCCATAAGCTACGGTGCCGCTCGTCGTGTCGAAGGCATGGTAGAGGCCTGGCCATCAACCTTAGGATTGCTAGGCAACTCCTTGGCAATTTCGGGCGGGCGGGTTAGCTGTCATACATGGCTCGCTCAGGGTCAAGGTTCCGCCCAACGATGTATAGATGCGCTGTCGGTTCAATGAGCCGTACCCTGGAGGGGTTTTGCAAAGCCTGTACCAAGTTACCGTTATCGTAGTCACGTATAACAGCGCCCACTGTCTACCCAGCCTGCATCGCCTGCTGGAGCAGTGCCCCTATGTGATCGTGTCTGACAACGCCAGCGCAGATGGAACAGCTTTCCAGGCGAGCCGAATGTGGCCGCATGCAACGGTGTTGGCCCACCAGGACAACCTTGGCTTCGGTGCGGCCAATAATCGTGCCTTGGCCGAAGTACGCACCACCTTTGCCCTTCTGCTCAATCCCGATTGCGAGCTTTCCGCCGACCAGTTACAGCAGTTGCTGCAGGTGGCTAACCAGTATGACCGGGCGGCTCTCATCTCGCCGCAACTGGTCAACGCCAAGGGTAGGCCTGAGATCAGCTACCGATGGCCCAGCACCTACTGGGTAAGCAGGGGTCCTGAGGTGTCAGGTCCCGCCAGCGTTGGATTTGTATCTGCTGCGGCCTTGCTATTGCGTTTGAAGGTCTGCCGCCCGATTGGTTTTTTTGATGAAGACTTCTTCTTGTACTATGAAGATGATGACTTGTGCCTTCGGCTGTTTGAGGCTCGTCTTTCGATGATTGTCACCCCAGAAGTTCGAGCCTTGCATCGATCACGAAGGTCGGTAAAGGGCGGATCACCCTACAGGGCCGAGTACCTGCGCGGACTCCACCATGTCCAGTCCAAGCTTATGTTCGTCACCAAGCATGTCGGTGCCGACGCAGCAAAGCGTCTGCATGGACACTTAGTGTGGCAGACAGCGTTGGCTTTGCCATTTCGGATCTTGGTATTTTCTCCTCGGCTTATTGCGCGAATGTGGGGGCGTTTTCTCGGTCTGTTGCGTTGGACGCCGCATAGGGCCTCTCCGTGAACGTACCCGTTTTTATAATCACCCTAGGGTTGGCGTCGGCAAGACGCACTTTTCAGGAGGCTCAGGCTATAAGTCAAGGGTTTGTCCCCCGTTGGCAGCCTGCATTGGGAATCGATGATTTTTCCAATGAGGTTTTTTTACAGCATGCGTTCAGCTGGCAGCGTCCGCTGAAGAAGACCGAGGTTGGCTGCTTTCTGAGCCATCTGCAGTTATGGCAGCAAATTGCAGCCAGCAATGGGCCTGCAGTCGTACTTGAGGACGACGCGCTCTTAAGCGAGTATTGGTATTCGGAAATTGTCGCCTTAGCTGAGGTACAGAATGCCGACTATATTTGCCTAGAAACCTGGAACAAAAAAGTTATGGGCAAACGCCAGAATATTGGTGGTTTACAGTTGCGCCGGCTTTACTTGAATAGTGCAGGTGCGGCAGGCTATATGTTGTGGCCCTCAGGCGCGAAGATACTCGTCGATCGGTACAAGGAAAAGGGGGTTGGCTTGGCCGATGCATTCATAAACGAGGTATATCACTGGCGTGCCTGGCAGTTAGTCCCCGCCAACGTGGTACAAATGATGGTAGCCCCGGAGTTTGGGCTTGCTCCGCCCATGCAGACCGAGTCATTTATTGCCCGTGAGAAAACCGCCTCTCCCATGGTCCCGAATATCTGGGTGGCAGTTAAGACACGGTTTCGGCGGGCGCAATGCGAATTAACCAAGGGGGCTATTCGCATAATCTGCGCCGCATTTGCTGTCAGAACACGAGTAGCCTTTAAGGCCAGTCCCTTGCAAGTGCTCCTGCCGGGAGCACCCGAGTAATGCGTCTTTGGTATCTGGTATTTGTTACAAGCCCCGCATTTATCTTAACCATGCCTGGTGGACATGCGGTGTGGCCAGTGCTCTTGGCTGTAGTGGGCTTGTTTTACGCACGTGCGCCGCATTCAATAAACGGCTTTGTAACTGATCACGGGGTTCGACGCTCATGGGGCTGGCTACTCGGGGGATTCCTTCTCTTCGTGTCAACAAGTATTTTCTTAGGCCTCTGGCACGGCAATGGTTGGGGATATTACGAGATATTCATCCCCTTTCTGCTCTTTCCCGCGATCGCGTGGCTCATCTGTGCCGGCCGCTGGGAGCCTGCCTGGTGGTTTATTGCGGTGGGCACTGGGGCACTGCTCGCCTGCGCCTATGCCTGCTACCAGATCTTCGGTCTCGACATAACGCGTGCCATGGGGGCACTTAACCACCCCATACCGTTTGGTAACACTGCGATTGTTTTGGCTGCAGTGTCTCTTTTGGCTGCTGTTCTCTACCCTTTTTCCGCGAAAGTCAGAATCTATGCGCGCTTTTTCTTGGCCATATGCGGACTTGCCGGTGTCTTTGCCTCGTTACTGTCGGGCTCCAAGGGGGGATGGCCTTCCTTATTGATCATCGCGGTGATACTCGGCTATCTGGCAACGGCTCGGTGGCAAAAGGGGGTTCGTCACCTGGCTGCCTTAAGTGCAGTTTTGTTCATCACAGTAGTTGCTTTACTCGCACCTTCCCACGTGGTCAAGGATCGCTTGGTGACGGGTATCAATGGCGCAGTGCATTGGCTTCAGACTGGCAATGTGATCGACGACTCCGTCAGTATTCGATTTGAGATATGGAAACTGAGCCTGCACATCATCTCCGAGAAACCATGGCTCGGACACGGTACAGAGGGATCGCTTCAACGCTGGGAGGAAAAACTCGATGGGGGTCTTTATCACCCCAAGCTGGTTGCCTATGCCGCATCCGACACAAAAATAAGGCCTGGCGAGAACGAGATCTTGAGCGCTCTGTTGGGAGGCGGCGTACTTGGCGTAATTGCCTTACTCGGCGCCTACGCGGGCATCTGGCTTTCGTTTTGGCGATGGCGTAATCATACCGATCAGACGATAAAAACCTGCAGCACCATCGGTCTGCTTCTGGTGCCTTTGTATCTCGAATTTGGTTTATCGGTGGCCGTGATGCACACCAATGCGTTCCGAACGGTATTCGTGACCTTTGCTGTCGTTATGCTCTCATTTATTACGGTTCGTCACTATCGCTTGCTAGCCCAGATTCCGCAAGGAAGCTGACTAAAAAGGTAGCACAAGCCCAGGCGCCAAGTGTGTCAGCACCGCCCGAAACTCTGCCTGTATCCGGGCAAGAGCCGCGGCGTTGTCTGCCTCAAACCGCAAGACAACCACCGGGGTGGTGTTAGAAGGGCGGGCAAGGCCAAAGCCGTCTTCATATTCCACGCGAATACCATCGATCAGAATGCGTTCGCGCGATGTTGGGAAGTCGGCCTTATTCTTAAGTAAGTCTACAAGGGTGTAGTTTTCGCCTTCCTTGGTTTTAATCTGCAGCTCTGGGGTACTGGTGGCGTTGGGCAGGGCATGCAAGGTGCTGCTAGGGTCTTCTACCCGCGACAAAATTTCAAGCAGACGGGCCGCCGTGTAAAGGCCATCATCAAAGCCAAACCAGCGGTCATTAAAAAAGATATGCCCGCTCATCTCGCCAGCCAGCGGTGCGCCGGTCTCTTTAAGCTTGGCCTTAATCAGCGAGTGGCCGGTTCGCCACATCAGGGCTTGACCACCATGGTCTTGTATCCATGAGGCAAGGTGGCGCGTGCATTTCACGTCGTAGATGATCTGCCCACCGGGCCGTTGGGCTAAGACATCGGCCGCATAGAGCATCAACTGCCGATCGGGCCAGATAATCTCACCCTTGCGGGTGACCACACCCAGCCGGTCGCCATCGCCATCGAAGGCAAGGCCCAGATCAAGGTCTTGGTCTTTCACCGCGCGAATCAGGTCTTCCAGGTTATGGGGGTCTGCGGGGTCGGGGTGGTGGTTGGGAAAGTTGCCATCCACCTCACAAAAAAGCGGCACCACTGTGCAGCCCAACTCCGCAATCAAGGCGGGTGCAATGGCGCCGGCAACGCCATTGCCGCAGTCCACGCCAATGCGCAAGGGCCGCGCCAGGCGCACATCAGACAAAATACGGTCACGGTAGGCAGGCACGACATCTTGCGCAGAGATCCCGCCTCTTGGCCCTGCGTAAGAACCACCCTGCAAGGGGGCCTTAGCCGCAGCAACAATAGACTGATACAGCCCCTGAATCTCTTCCCCGGCAAGGGTGCTGCCCGCCACCATCATCTTTAGGCCGTTGTACTGCGGCGGGTTGTGGCTACCCGTAATGGCCACACCGGTTCCTGTTTTCAAAAAATGGGTGGCAAAGTAGACGACAGGGGTGGGAACACGGCCGATATCGATCACATCGATACCCCCCGAGACCAGCCCCTCGGAGAGTGCGGCCTGCAGCCGTGGGCCCGAGAGGCGACCATCTCGGCCCACCACGCACTGGTGCAGGCCGTGCCCGCGAATCTTTTCCGCCAAGGCCAGCCCAATCCGCCGCACGGTATCTTCGGTAAGCGTCTCATCGACAACCCCACGAATATCGTAGGCCTTAAAAATTGCCCGAGAAACCACGACCGAGATGTCTGGCGGGTTCGCTCCAGGCGAAGGGTTTGCTGTCATGAGGGATACGCTCGCCTAAAAAAAGAGGTAACGGGAGCGGCCGCAAGAAAATGAAAATAGGGCCGGGGTGATCATAAAGGTGCACTAGAAAAAGGGCCTGCTGAGACAAATCATTCGTTTAAACGACAACATAAACCGAAACCAAAGACGCAGATCGGAAGATCGACACGAAACACTACTTTTTATTTTACGATGCCGCGTATGGCCACGTATGCAATTGGAGATATTCAGGGCTGCGCCGAGAGCCTCAAGGCCTTGGTCGATAGGCTGTCTTTTCGGCCGCACTCGGACCGGCTCTGGTTTGTGGGCGACCTGGTTAACCGCGGCCCGGAGTCTGCCGAAGTCATTCGACTCATTCGGGCTGCAGGCCCTCAGGCCCAAGTGGTGCTGGGCAACCACGACCTGCATCTCTTGGCGGTGGCCAGTGGCGCCCGCCCCATACAGCCGAGTGACACCATGCACGACGTGCTGCAGGCCGCCGATCGCGATGACCTTATTGACTGGATACGGTATCAGCCGCTTGCCCATGCGCAGGGCAAAACCCTGATGGTGCATGCCGGAGTCTTGCCGGGCTGGTCGATTGCAAAAACCCTGGCGCTGGCAGAAGAAGTGGCAAGGCGGCTACGTAGCAGTCACTGGCAGGACTTTCTGCACGAGATCTATGGCAACGGACCAGGCCACTGGAAGGAAGGCCTCCGAGGCGGTGCCCGCTACCGCATGATCGTCAATGTGCTGACGCGACTGCGGTATCTTAAGCCCGATGGAAGTCTTGACTTTAAGTGCAAGGTCTCACCAAGCCTGGCGCCAGCAGAGCTTGCGCCTTGGTTTTCTGCACACGGCCGAGTTACCCGCAGACAGCGCATCGTCTTTGGGCATTGGTCAACCTTGGGCCTGCTTCGAACGCCCGGGCTTCTTGGTATTGACACCGGATGCGCCTGGGGCGGATATCTTACGGCGGTGCGACTCGAAGATGAGGCGGTGTTTCAGCAGTCTGCCCTAGAGTCCCTCAGTTAGGCTCCTTTGCTAGACCGCTCAGCTAGAACTCCCAGGCCGTTAGAGTTCCAGTCCGCGAGCCACGCTACGGTGCGCGGCCTTGGCGAGCGCCTGCCGTTTGCGATCATCAGTCGCCAGTGCCGGTTGAATCTGCAGCCTCACCTCAACAGCAGGGCCCGAGAGAATGGCAACCATGGAGCCCAGCAGGGTCATATCGCCCACATAGGCTGTACGCCGAGACGAGTAGCGAATACTGACTGGCACCACTGGCAGTTCGGCAGCCCGCTCGGCGAGTACAAAAAGGCTGGAATGAAACTTTAAAAGGGACTGCCCATCGCTGGTCGTTCCCTCTGGAAAAAACATTACCCGCTCGTTTTGAGAAAACCGCCGCTGCGCCTGGGCGATCACCTGAGGCATGGCAGAGCGGCTTCCCCGCTCGATAAATAAGGTTCCCGAAGCAGATACCAGCGTGCCGATCACCGGCCAGGATCGAATCTCCGACTTGGCAATGAAGGTGACAGGCTCTAGCGCATGGACCACAAAGATATCGAGCCATGAGACATGATTGCCCACCAACAACGCCGGTGCGGGAATACTCTCGGGGCTATCTGCCACGAGGCGTACGCTACAGACCGCGAGAAGCCCGCGGGCAAAGGTGCGGATGCTCCATGACCTTCCCTTGGGCCCAAGAAACCGAAAGCCAGTCAGCGCCCAGGTAAGGCCCAGAACCATCCAGCAAAAAAGTACCGGAAAGCGCCAGCCCAACCGCAGAGCCGCCCGAGGCGGACTATACCGCTGCATTACCTAACGCCCGTATCAGTGAGGCAAAACGCCCTAGGCCTACGAAGAAGCTGCAGGCGATGGGGCCTGGAAAACCAGCCGGCCTTCGACCACGGTGGCAAGCACCCGGCCCTCGAGCTCACGCCCCAGGTAGGGCGTATTACGCCCCTGCGACTTTAAGGTGTCATTAGTGACTACCCAGGGTAACTCGGGGTCAAAGACAAAGAGGTCGGCCTGCCCGCCTACTCGCAGCCGTCCGCTGTCGCGGCCAAGGATGTCAGAGGGCTTTTGGGTGACCCGCGCCAGCGCCTGCACCAGCGAAATTTTTTCTTCACGGGCCCACGCAAGCACCAGGGGTAGCAAAAGCTCCAGGCCAATGACACCAGGCTCGGCCTCACCGAACGGCAGCTGCTTGGCGTCATCATCTACCGGGGAATGGTCGGAGCAGACCGCATCGACGGTACCGTCTAACAAGGCTGCCCGAATAGCCACACGGTCGCGCTGGCTGCGAAACGGCGGGTCTACCCGAAGGTTGGAGTCGTAGTCACCGATATCAAGGTCGATCAGATGCAGGTGGTGCACCGATACATCGGCTGTCACGGGCAAGCCTTCGGCCTTGGCCTTGCGCAATAGGTCGATGCCTGCGGCCGAAGACAATCGGCACAGGTGCATACGTACCCCGGTAATCCGCACCAGTTCAAACAAGGTAAGCAGCCGAATGGTCTCGTTGGCCACCGGAACAGCAGGCAGCCCCAGCCTGCCCGCCAGGGGCCCCCCATGGGCCACGCCCGAGGCGCCGAGCCAGGGGTCGCGGGCGTAGAGCCAGACCGCATAGTCAAAGGTACTGGCGTACTGCATGGCCCGATACAGCACCTGCGTATCTACCAGGGGACGAAGAGACTGGGAAAAGCCCACGCAGCCTGCCTCGGTAAGCTCTGCCATTTCGGTGAGTTGCTCGCCTGCAAGACCCACCGTAAGCGCCCCCAGAGGGTGTACATGGGCCTGGGCAAGGCCCCGTGCCCGGTGCTTGAGCATCTCCACCAACCCGGGTTCATCGAGCGGGGGATCGGTATCGGGGGGGCAGACAAGCCGGGTGACTCCTCCCGCGACAGCGGCCTGCATCTCTGACTCGAGGGTGGCCCGGTACTCAAACCCCGGTTCCCGCAGCCGGGCGCAGAGATCGACAAGACCGGGCGCAACCACCTGCCCGGAAAGCGTGATGGTCTGCTCGGCGGTAAACCCGTCGGGCTTCTGGCCGGAAGGCAGTATGGCCACCAGACTGCCGCCTGCGAGAAACAGGTCACGGGGGGCATCCAGGCCCGACACTGGGTCGATCACGCGGCCACCCAGCATGGCAATACGCGGCGGGGTAGGATCAAGAAACCGTTGTGGTGGGGCGGTCATAACGAGATTTTCAATAGGTGCGCTCAGTGGCCCGACTGATTCAGAATATCCATGATCGCCATGCGCACGGCAATACCAAAAGTAACCTGCGCCAGAATCACCGACTGCCCGCCATCGGCCACGGCGGAGTCAATCTCGACCCCGCGGTTCATCGGTCCCGGGTGCATCACGATGGCCTTGGGATGAGCCTGCCGCAGGCGTTCCTCGGTGAGCCCATAGTGCTTGAAGTACTCCTGTGGGCTTGGCAGCAAGGCCCCGCGCATGCGCTCGTTCTGCAGCCGCAGCATCATGATCACGTCAACTTCTTGCAGCCCCTTATTCAGATCGGTAAAGGTCTGCACCCCCATCTCGGCAAGGCCCGCGGGCAGCAGCGTCTTGGGCGCAATCACCCGAATCTCAGGTACGCCCAAGGTGGTCAGGGCATGAATGCCTGATCGCGCGACCCGTGAGTGCAGCACGTCACCGACAATCGCCACCCGTATCTGGCTGAAATCACCCTTAAAGTGACGGATGGTAAACATGTCTAAGAGCGCCTGGGTGGGGTGCGCATGGCGGCCATCGCCGGCATTCATAATGTGAATCTGCGGGGCCACCTGGTTGATGTGCCGAGCAATCAGGTAGGGCGCTCCACTCTGACTGTGTCGCACCACAAACATGTCGGCCTGCATTGCGGCAAGGTTATCGATGGTATCAAGCAGCGACTCGCCTTTAGCCGTGCTCGAGGCATTCACATTTAAGTTCACGATATCGGCAGAAAGCCGCTTTGCCGCAATCTCAAAGGTTGTTCGGGTGCGGGTAGAGTTCTCAAAGAAAATATTAAAAATGCTCTTGCCTGCAAGCAGCGGCTGGCTCTTGACCTCAAACCCGCCTTGTCCATCCGAGACAAGGAAGTCACTGGCCCGATCGAGGATCTGCATCACAATGGCTCGCGGCAGCCCCTCAGTGGACAATAGGTGGTGCAACTGGCCTTTCTGGTTAAGCTGAATCGATCGCGGCATGAAGATACCCTTGCAAAAGAATCGCGGCCGCCTGGGCGTCGATCTGATCGTCCTGGCCTAATGCCAAGGCCGAAGTGTAGCGCTCATCGGCCATGACCACGGGCAGGCCAAACCTGCCTGAAAGCTGCCGGGCAAACCGCTGGCAGGGGGCGGCAAAGGGGTGGGGGGCGCCGTCGGGGTAGACCGGAAGCCCCACCAAGAGCCGACTGGGCTGCCACTCTTGAATCAGCCGGGCTATGGCAGAAAAGCGGGCAGCGGTGGGCGAAGAGTTAATAACGGTAAGCGGGCGGGCACCCTGGGTAAGGCTATTACCAATCGCAACGCCAATACGGGTGGTTCCAAAGTCAAAGGCAAGCCAGGTCTGAGGACCGACCTGAGGGGCGTTAGGCGTGACCAACCGCCCCAGAGAGGTTTAATGGGTCAACGCCTAGCAGCTGAAACGCTGCACTCACCCGGTCTTCAGGGGGAATATCGAAGAGCAGGCCCGTTTGCACCAGCGGAACCGTAAGCCAGGAATTGGAGGCAAGTTCGGCATCAAGCTGGCCTGCGGCCCAGCCGGAATAGCCCAGGGTAACCAAAAACCGGGACGGACCCCTTCCCTGCGAGGCGGCCTCAAGAACGTCCCGAGAGGAGGTAAGGCCAATGCCCTCGGCGACCTTAAGCGTAGAACTCCAATGGCCCACGGGCTCATGCAGCACGAAGCCGCGGTCGGTCTGCACCGGGCCCCCCACATAGACCGGCTGGACAGAGAGGTTTGAGGTCTGGGCGTGGAGGTCGATGCGAGAAAAAAGGCTGCCCAGATTCATGTCTGCTGGTCGGTTGATCACCAGTCCCATGGCCCCTCGCGGGGTGTGCTCGGCCACGTAGACAACCGTTCCGCCGAAATGCGGGTCGATAAGCGAGGGCATGGCAACCAGCAGTTGCCCCGCTACACTGGGAAAGTCTCCAGAGTCGCGGCTTACGGGTTCATCATCATCGAGGATACGTGTACCTATGGGCATATTGTCTGTCCAGCGCTGAGCCATGACGCTGATTCTACCCTTGGATGCCCCGTGAAAGGAACCAAAGACCATGGCCCTGCCGAAAACTCAGATCGTATGGCTGCGTCGCGACCTTCGTCTTGCCGACCACGGCGCCCTGGCCGAGGCCCTCAGGCACCCGGAGCAGATTATTCTGAGCTTTGTCTTTGACCAAGAGATTCTGGCGCCGCTCAGGCAGGCGGCGCCGCAAAGCCCAACGGGCCTGAGCTTTGACAGGCGGCTTGGCTTTATCTGGGCGAGCCTACAGACGCTGCATGAGGCGCTTATGGGCTGGGGATCAGGGCTCGTGGTCCGCATAGGACAGGCGCGCGAGGAGATCCCTGCCTTGGCGCGCAGCCTAAATGCCGTGCGGGTGGTCTATGCCAGCGATGACGAGCCCGACGCTCTGCTTCGCGACGCAGCCGTGGAGCAGCAGCTCAGAGCCCTGGGTGTGGCCATGGTGCGCATCAAAGACCAGAGCATCTTCGAGCGCCAGGAGGTGCTTACCGGCACCGGGCGGCCGTTTTCAGTGTTCACGCCGTACAAGAACGCCTGGCTTAAACGCCTGACCCCCGCAGACTATGCGGAACGCTCCTGCGCGGGTCTGGGCCCCGCGCGGCTCTGGCGGGGGCCTGAGGCACAGCAGCCATTGCCCACACTGTCGGTCTTTGGATTCGACCCGAAGGCCTTAGACGACCTGCGGCTTGGTGCGGGCCCGGCTGCAGCAGAGGTGCTGCTTAAAGAGTTTCTGAGCCGCATAGCACGGTATAAGACCGCCCGTGACTTTCCCGCGGTAAAGGGTCCTTCTTATCTCTCGGTGCACCTGCGCTTCGGAACGGTGAGTATCCGCGCGCTGGTGCGCGCTGCCATGGCAGCAATTGCCCAGAACCCTGGGCAGGCCGAAGGCGCCCAGACCTGGCTGTCGGAGCTCATCTGGCGGGACTTTTATATGCAGATACTGGCTAATTTCCCGAAAGTGGTGCGGCGAAGTTTTCGCCCAGAATACGATCGGGTGGCCTGGCGTATCGGCAGCACAGGCGAGGCCTTCTTGGGGGGTAGGCCATGGGAACCGTCTGAGGCGCAGGCCGCGGTCTCTGTCACTGTCTCTGGCCATGCCGAGTTTAAAAACCCCGATGCCTTCGCGCGAGACTTTAGCGCCTGGTGCGCGGGCCGCACCGGCTACCCCCTCGTAGACGCAGCCATGCGGCAGCTAAACCAGACTGGCTATATGCACAACCGGCTGCGAATGGTGGTGGCAAGCTTTCTCACCAAAGACTTAGAGATCCATTGGGTCGAAGGCGAGCGGTACTTCGCCCGCCTGCTCAACGATTTTGACCTCTCGGCCAACAACGGTGGCTGGCAATGGGCAGCCTCTACAGGGTGCGATGCCCAGCCTTACTTTCGCATCTTCAACCCGATCAGCCAGAGTGAGAAGTTTGACCCGAAGGGCGAATTTATCGTCCGATACATACCCGAGCTAGCCGCGCTTCCTGCCCGGTATCGACATGCCCCGTGGATGGCCCCGCCCTTGGTGCTTCAGGATGCTGGTGTGCGCATCGGGGAGACCTATCCGGCACCGATCGTGGACCATGACGCCGCCCGCAGAAGAACGCTGGCCCGGTTCTCTGTGGTGAAGGCAGGGGCTACGCCTTAGGAATTCGCGCGAGCGCTGCGCTAACGGCGCCGTGCTGACGCTCTACACCTTGCGCCAGGAAACGCCGGGCGAAGCCCTAAATTTCGACCATCTCGAAGTCGGACTTCTGGGCGCCACATTCGGGGCAGGTAAAGGTAATAGGCACATCCTCCCAGGCGGTTCCGGGCGCAATGCCCTCATCGGGAAGGCCTGCCGCTTCGTCGTAGATCCAACCGCAGATTAAACACATGTAAGTCTTCATCAGTCCGGGGCCCTAAAATGCCATTGAAAACCGGCATTCTAAACTTTCAGGGAGACAAGCCACTATGACCCAGCCATCGATCGCCACCAGCGAAGCCCTTTTTGCCCAGGCGCAGAAGACCATTCCCGGTGGTGTGAACTCGCCCGTGCGGGCCTTTCGGTCGGTTGGCGGCACGCCACGGTTCTTTGCCAAGGCGCAGGGGCCCTATCTCTGGGACGCCGATGGCAACCGCTATGTCGACACCATCTGCTCCTGGGGTCCGGCCATCGTCGGCCATGCCCATCCCGAGGTGATCGACGCCGTGCAGCAGGCGGCAGAGGGCGGATTATCGTTTGGGGCACCCACCCGGGGCGAGGTCGAGCTTGCCGAATGGGTGCGCGACCATCTGCCGTCCATGGAAATGATGCGCCTTACCTCAAGCGGCACCGAGGCCACCATGTCGGCGATTCGCGTAGCCCGTGGCTATACCGGTCGCAACAAGATTGTGAAGTTTGAGGGCTGCTACCACGGCCACGTGGATAGCCTTTTGGTAAAGGCCGGTTCGGGTCTGCTCACCTTCGGGAACCCTACTTCGGCCGGTGTGCCGGAATCGTTTGCCGCAGAGACATTGGTCTTGAATTACAACGACATCGACGGCGTAAAGGCCTGCTTTACCGCCCATGGCAGAGACATTGCTGCCGTCATTGTTGAGCCGATCGCAGGCAATATGAACCTGGTGCGACCGGTTCCTGGATTTCTCGAAACCCTGCGCGCGCAATGCACGCAGGCAGGTGCGGTACTGATCTTTGATGAGGTTATGACCGGCTTTCGGGTGGGCGCCCAGGGTGTGCAGGGTCTTACTGGCATCACACCCGACATGACAACGCTAGGCAAGGTAATCGGCGGCGGCATGCCCTTAGGCGCCTTTGGCGGAAGAAAAGAGATCATGCAGATGGTGGCGCCCCTAGGGCCGGTCTATCAGGCAGGCACGCTCTCGGGCAACCCTGTGGCGGTTGCCGCAGGCCTTGCGACGCTCAAAATTGTCTCGCAGCCGAAGTTTTTTGAGACCCTCACGCAGATTACCCAGGACTGCATGCAGGGACTGGTGAAGGCCGCACGCGCTGCCGGTATTGAAAACTTTTCGGCCGACAGCGTCGGGGGCATGTTTGGCATCTACTTCAGCAAGAGCCTGCCCAAGACCCTTGATGACGTCACCGCAAGCGATCGCGAGATGTTCAGCCGGTTCTTTCATGCCATGCTGGATCGCGGGGTCTATCTGGCGCCTTCGGCCTATGAGGCAGGGTTTCTGTCGATTCAGCATCAGGGCGAGCCCCTGGAGATGCTGCAAGAGGCGGCCGATGCCTCGTTTCAGAAAATCCTCGCCCACTAGAGCAGCAGGGGCCGCGCCTATGGCCGGTCGGTTCGCGCCCTCCCCCACCGGGCCTTTGCACCTGGGGTCCTTGGTAACCGCCCTAGCAAGCTACCTGGATGCCAAGGCCCACGGGCTTGCCTGGTGGCTGCGCATGGAAGACCTCGACCCGCCCCGTGAGGTACCGCAGGCCGCCGCCCAGATTCTTGCGCAGCTTATAGACCATGGCCTGCTCTGGGGCCCTTGGCCACAAGACAAGGGCGGTCGCGCCGATGGCGTGCTCTACCAGAGCGACCGAAGTGCAGCCACAGGGTCTGCAACGCCTCTGCGGGCCAGCGAGACTGCGGCGTTAGCCATTCCGGCCTACCAACAGGCGCTTGATCGCCTGATCACCAAAGGCATGGCCTTTCGGTGCCGGTGCAGCCGAAACCAGATCAGCCAACAGGCGGCTTTGTGGGGCCTCATCGCCAACGAGGATGGTGAGTACCTCTACCCCGGTACATGTCGTCCGCCCGCGCCTGCGGTGGGTGCGCAGGAGCGCCATGCCTGGCGGTTTTTTAACCCCTTGGCGCAGGCCCAGGACAACTTCGTGATCCGGCGGGTCGACGGGCTCTGGGCCTACCACCTGGCGGTGGTGGTCGATGATGCCTTTCAAGGCATAACCCGCATCCTGCGCGGGTCGGACCTTGCAACGGCACTACCCCGACACCGGGCCTTACAAGAGGCCCTGGGGCTTGATAGGCCAGTAGTACTACATGTGCCTGTAATGGTGAACCCGCTGGGCCAGAAGCTCTCCAAACAAAGCCTTGCGCCGGCACTGGAAGGGTCACTACAGGCTGTGCGAAGGCAAAAGAGCGCAGCCTGGCAGCACCTGGAGAGCCATATGCCTGCCGACTGGCTAGAGCAGGTAAGGCCCCATGCCCAGGCGTTCCTGCGCTGACGTTCACGACAGCGCGCTTAGCCTATATGCCGGCCGAACTTACTTAGGCTTTCCCCCCAGAAGCACCGGAACCACCCCCGGCTTACGCAGCCCCGAAAACAGACTGCCGACACCCGCCCGAGGCACCGCAATTTTTGCCTGACCTGGAGCCGCCGTTGAAGACGCTGGCATGGCAGTTGCCACTGCCGTAGTAGCCGGTTCCTGGTAGGGCTGCGAAAAAAGGGGGTCGGAAGGCGGTGCAGGCGCTCGCACCGAGGGGCGACTGATGAGCCGCGAAGGCCTTTTATCGGTGCCTCTGCGCTCAGAACTGCTCCAGTCGTCCCGACGGCCACGAGGCGCGAGAGCGTCGGGTTCTGGCAGATCGATATGCAGGGTCTCTCGGCCGAGCTTTTTCCCCACAAGTGCCTCAACATCGCTTACCAGGCGCTCATCGAGGCTGGTCATGATCGATATGGCCTGGCCGGAGGCCCCCGCGCGACCGGTACGGCCTATGCGGTGGATGTAGTCTTCCGGCGCATAGGGGATGTCATAGTTGATCACTGCGGGCAGTTCGGCAATATCGAGCCCGCGTGCCGCCACGTCGGTGGCCACCAGCACTTCGACCTGCCCCTGTTTGAAGTTTTCCAGCGTGGCCAGGCGCTCGCCCTGGCTTTTATCGCCGTGAATAGCATCGGCGGCGATGCCCTCGCGAATGAGTTCACGGGCCAACCGGCTTGCGCCGATCTTGGTATTGGTAAAGACAATGACCTGCTTGAGGCCCTGCTGCTTAATGATCTGCACGACCGCCTGGCGTTTGCGCTCTGCGCGGTCAACCTTATAGACCTTTTGGGTCACGTTTTCCGCGGTAGCATTGCGCCTAGCGACCTCGACCGTAACCGGGTTGTCCTTCAAAAAGGTCTTGGCAAGCTTGCGAATCTCAGGCGAGAAGGTGGCCGAAAAAAGCAGGCTCTGTCGCGATTCCGGCAACAGGTTAACGATCCGCTGCAGGTCTGGCAGAAAGCCCATATCGAGCATCCGGTCTGCCTCATCGAGTACCAGCAAAGAGACCTGAGACAGGTTCACCGTCTTTTGCTGCACATGATCGAGAAGCCGACCAGGCGTGGCAATGAGAATTTCAACCCCAGTACGCAAGGCCGCCGTCTGTGGTGCCATATCCATGCCCCCGAAGACCACGGCGCTGCGCAACTGGGTGTAACGGGCATACTGAGACACGTTTTGAAAGATCTGGTCGGCCAGTTCCCGCGTGGGCGCAAGCATCAGCGCACGCACAGGGTGACGCGCCGGCGAGGCACTGGCACTGGCTTGAGGAATCAGGCGGTGCAGAATGGGAAGAGTGAAGGCCGCAGTCTTGCCGGTTCCGGTCTGGGCGGCGCCCATGACATCGTGTCCCGCAAGCACGTGGGGTATAGCCTGCTCTTGAATGGGGGTTGGCGTGGTGTAGCCCGCCTCGACAATGGCCCGCAGCAGTTCCGCGTGCAGGCCGAGATCATTGAATTGCATTCAGGCATTATCCACGATTATGCATCCCACGCTGCGCGCAAGCTTTCCCGCTGTTTTTGTCTTGATCTGGAGCACGGGCTTTATTGTCGCCCGTTACGGCATGCCCTATGCGGAGCCGATGACCTTTCTCTCCATTCGGTTCCTGGGGGTGATCGCGCTGCTGCTACCCATGATCTGGCTCATGAAGGCGCCCTGGCCCGACCGCAGCCTGGTATGGAAGATCGCGATCGCTGGGGTGCTGCTGCAGGCGGGTTATCTTGGTGGCGTCTGGGCCGCCGTAAAAGACGGAATGACTGCCGGGCTTGCCGCGCTCATTGTGGGGCTGCAGCCGATCATGACGGCCTGTCTGGCAGGCCTGGTGCAAGAAAGGCTACAGCCCCGGCAATGGCTGGGCCTGCTGCTGGGTCTGCTGGGGGTGGCACTGGTGGTATGGGCCAAGCTAGACCTGGTGGGGCTCACCGCGCTAAGTATTGGGCTTGCCGTGCTCGCCTTGTTGAGTATTACAGCGGGCACCTTGTATCAAAAGCGTGCCTGCCCCGACTTCGACCTGCGAACGGGCAGCCTCATTCAGTTTGCGGCCTCGGCGGCAGTAACGCTGCCCTTTGCCTTTCTCTTCGAGACCCGAGAGGTTACCTGGCACCCTGAGTTGATCGGGGCCCTGGTCTGGTCTATTTTGGCGATATCGATCGGTGCGATCTCTTTATTGTTCGTTCTCATTCGAGAGGGGGCGGCGACCCAGGTCGCGGGACTGCTCTACCTTACACCCCCGACAACGGCAGCAATGGCCTGGGCCCTCTTCGATGAGCCGATTACGGTGGGAACTGTGCTCGGAATGGCCGCCACCGCTGTTGGGGTGTGGATGGTGATGCGCGGTGGACCAGCGTCTAAAACGCCCAGGCCCGAACCCCAATAGCCACTGCCAGTAGGACCACGGTGGCCCATCCGAGACGTTCCACCCAACGAAAAAGCCAGGACTCCATAGCCGGCCCGCCCCAGCGCATGAGCAGGGCCACCAGATAAAAGCGCCCGCCCCGCCCCAGCAGCGACGCCAACACAAAAGGCACCAGCGGCAGCCCCGCGACGCCCGCGGCAATGGTGAATACCTTATAGGGAATAGGCGAAAAACCAGCGACTAGTACTGCCCAGAAGCCCCACTGCAGGAACCAAGACTGGGCGGTTTCATAGGGGCCCCAGTAGCGACTCGCGGTCAGCCAGTCGGCAATCCAGTCAAAGGCGAGCGCCCCGATAAAGTAGCCAAACAACCCGCCTAAAACCGAGGTGACCGTGGTGATCGTCGCAAACCAGACAGCCTTGTCTGGTCGCGCAAGACTCATCGGCGCGAGCATGACGTCGGGCGGAATGGGAAAGAATGACGACTCCATAAAACTCAGGCCCCCTAGAAACCATGGGGCCCTCGGATGCCGAGACCATGCCATGACGCGCTGATAAAGCCAGGAGAAGATCGGGAGACGCATGGCCCGCATCTTACAATCCCGGCATGTCTGCGCATGACCCCGATCCCGGCCCTACCCCATTTGCCTCTCCGAGGGCCGCCTTTCGTGAAGGGGTTTGGGTGGCCCTTGGCGCACCAGCCGTAGTTCTTTTTGCCGGGATGGTTGGGTTTGGGGCCCTAAGCCAGAGTGTCGGCATGTCCTTCTGGTCAAGCGTTGCCTCTAGCGCCCTTATTTATGCACTGCCGGGCCAGATCGTGATGGCCGAGATGTTTGCAGTAGGGGCCTCGGGTCTTTTGGTAAGCCTGGCCGCGGCCCTGACGGCGGCCCGTTTCTTGCCCATGATGCTTACCGTTATTCCGCAGATTCCGGCAGAACACCGCACCGGCAGACTTTTTCTCATGGCGCACCTCGTGGCCATGACCTCCTGGGCCATCGCCGTGCGGTCCTTTCCACGACTGGCGCCGCAAGACCGGCAGCCCTACTTCTTTGGGTTTGGCCTGGTCTGTTGGGCGGTCTGTACCCCCGGAACGGCTCTGGGGTACCTAATGGCTGGGCATGTGCCCGGCCCCCTGACCCTCGCCCTAGTCTTTTTAAATCCTTTGTTTTTTCTCTTGAGCTTCACAGAGGTTCGGCCCACCGGATTTCGACTGGCGATTGTTGCGGGGGCCGTTTTGGGGCCATTGAGCTACCTCGTGTCCCCTTCCTACAGCCTGATTGTCTCGGGCCTTATCGGCGGCAGCCTTGCCTATGCCGTGCAGCGGCTTCGGCAACGGACCACCATCCAAGACCCGTCATGACCGAACTCTGGCTCGTAATTGCCGCAGCCCTGGGCACCTACGCCTGGCGCGCCTTGGGCGTCGTGTTCTCTGGGCGCGTGCGTACCGACTCTGAGTTCTTTCAATGGATATCCTGTGTTACCTATGCGATGGTGGCGGGACTTGTATTTCGCATCGTGATGCTGCCGGTAGGCCTTCTTGCCCAGATACCCTTGTGGGCCAGGCTGCTCTGTCTAGCCGTCGCCCTCGTCATTATGGTCTGGCCTTATCGTCCCTTTCGCGGGCTCTTTCCTGGGCTGATAGCAGGCTCTAGCCTTATGACGGTGATGGGCTGGTACTACCTGTAGCAGCCTCTCAAGACAGTCTCTGCGACGAGCAAGAGTATTAAGGCTTGGCTTCACTAACCCTTGGTCTCGGGATGCTGCGCAGGCAAAGCAGCGGGAACCGTATAAACGGTGCGATGTGGGAAGGGAATCTCAATCATCTCTTCATCGAACGAACGCTTTAGCCGTCGCAGAAACTCGCGCCGCACGCCCGCCTGCTCCAAGGCAACAGTCTTTATACGACAACGAATCACCACCGCAGAATCCGCCCACTGGTCTACACCCGCAATCTCAAGCTCATCGAGAATCTTTGGGCCCAACAATGGGTCGTCACGCAGAGAAGCCGCACATCGACGCATCACCGAATAGACCCTATCGACATCTTCTTTGTAAGCGACACCGATATCCATGACGGCATAGGCAAACAAACGACTGCGGTTGGTAACGGTAGCAATCGTACCGTTCGGAACGAAATGCACAGCGCCCTCATAGTCGCGCAGGCGCACGTAGCGTAGGGTAAGTTCCTCTACGAGCCCAGACTTTCCAGAGATCTCGACAATATCGCCCACCCGAATCTGGTTCTCAATTAGCATGACAAAACCAGTGAAATAGTCTTTCACTAGGCTTTGGGCACCAAAGCCCACTGCAAGACCAACCACCCCTGCCGTTGCCAGAATCGGAGCAATCGAGATGCCCACCTCCGCCAGCACCAGCATGATCGTCACCACAGAGATCACTACGGTGGCGATGTAACGGAAGACCCGCTGCAAGGTCTCTAATCGGCGTCGTTCCTCTGGCCCCTCAGCCTTTTCGATCAGCCTTTGGTGAAAAAGGGAAATGACCCTGCGCAAGACATAGCTGCCAGCCCAGGCCAGGGTGAGAATTGCCAGCACGTTGACAAAAGAAACGAGCGCCAGGACCCATGGCGCGAAAGCCCCGAGGTCCAGGTCACGAACCAGTTGCATTACAAACTCTCTTAGCATGCCTTGAGTGTAAGGCTAAAGACCTGTTAGAAGGCCGTATGCACCATCTCCTGACGCAGGCGATAGGCGGGCGAGTCAACGATCTCAACATCGTCCCAACTGAGAGACTGGCCCTGCGGCACCGGGCGCCGCAGTTTGATGCCATGGGCTAGGCCCAGGGGCAGTCCATTAATCTCGCGCGAGGTCTGCGCAGGCAAGAGCCTGCCCCAGACGGTGTAGCCGCCCTCGCCATCGAGAATTTCACCGACACGCAGGTCGCGCTTGGCGGTGGCCACCACATCGGCCACCCATCCCAGAGCCACGCCCGTGGCCTCACCACGTAGTGCCACACTGGCCACCGACTGACCGACTTCAAGCCCAATAAGATGCCAGCGCTTATACAAAGTGAAATACCGGCCTGTGGGATCGGTGTGGGCGTTGTACTCCTCAAAACAGTTTTTAATGTAGTCGGTCTCGGCCTCAACTGTTACCCAGACGCCCATGCGGATGTCATAGGGAATCGCGCGACCGTCCTTCTCGAGAGAGGAAATCACTTCGACCATGCCCTTACGCTCAAGCACGCCCCCCTCACTGATCGGCCGGGTAACAAACGGGATATCCTCCACACTTGCGGGCGGATAGAGCAGCCCGTTGCTAGGCACCCCAAGACCGGTGGCATTGGCCACAGCAGTGGATTCGATTGAGGGCTTTGAGCCATCGAGAAAGCTGTTGAACATCTTTGGGTTCAAGCCACCACGCGCTGCCTGCTCGGGCGTAAGGCCGTAGTAGCCCCAGACCGTCTCGGGTGTGGACTGGGCAAAGTGGGGCAGCCACTTATGGCCTCGGCCCGCCGCCACCACAGGAAAGCCACAGGTACGTGCCCAGTCGACCAGGTCGCATATCAGCGCAGGCTGATCGCCAAAGGCCAAGGAATAGACGCGGCCTTTCTGTTCGGCACGGCGGGCCAAGAGTGGACCGCAGAAGGCATCGGCCTCTACGGTGACATTAACCACATGCTTACCGTGATCGAAGGCCCCGAGAATGTGATCGACAGCGGCTATCGGATGGCCGGTGGACTCGACAATGACGTCGATCGCAGGATGGCGTACCAGTGCCTCCCAGTCTTCTGAGATATAGGTGCTGCCGTTTTTGAGGGCCTCATCAAACGACCGTGCCTGGGTCTGATTCTCAGGCCAGCCGACGCGGGCAAGATTCTTGCGGGCCCCTTCCACAGACAGATCGGCAATACCCACCACATGAATGCCAGGCGTTCGTGGCACCTGGGCAAGGTACATCGAGCCAAACTTACCGGCGCCAATAAGCCCCACCCGAATCGGCCGCCCTTCGGCCTGCCGCTTACGCAGCTGAACATGCAGACTCACGCAGCAATCCGATCAAGAGAGGTCTGTAATGCCGAGCCGGGCATGCCCTTGCCCCAGGGAAGGTCCACCGGGTAGTCCTTCGTCAGGCAGTCATCTGGCAGACAGTCAATAGGCGTGAAGTCACGGTGGGCGATGTATTCCGGGCGTTTGTGCCGCTGAATGTGGTTGCTCACGGCGCAGAGGCTGAGATAAACACTCACCCGATTCCACGGCGACAAGTTGCTAGTAGAGGCATGCACGAGGCAGCTGTGAAAAAGGATCATCGAGCCTGCGGGCCCCTGAGGGCTGACAATGCCCCCATTGCGTCCGCCGGCACGCTCAACGAGCTGCGAGATAAGCGCATGGTCGATGGTCCATAAGGGATAGCTTGTGGTGGTGAGGTCGTGCCCGGCCTCAAGAACGCCTTTCTTGTGGCTTGCAGGAATAAACATCAACGGACCGTTGAACTCATTGACCTCGTCAAGAAAGATCGCCACATTCATGGCCCGCGGCTCGGGCATGAGGTCGTCGTTGAGCCAGGTGCCATAGTCTTGGTGCCACTGCCAGACATCGCCTTCAAAGGCCATCTTGCCGTTGATCTTAAACTGGTGCATGTAGAGCTTTTCATTAAAGAGCTGCTCCACCGGCTTAATCATGCGGGGGTGGCGCGCCAGTCGGGCAAACGGAGCGCTGTACATATGGGCAGCAAAGTTGGTACGAACCGCATCGCTGCCCTTTTCCCGAACGTTGTAGGCTTCGCGCCGACTGTAGAGCTCAGGCACCGCACTGTTCAGTGTCTTTACCTCTTGAGGGCTAAAGAGGCCTGGAAAGAATAGAAAGCCATCTCGGTCAAAGGCTTCAAGCTGTGCCGCAGTAAGTTGCATAGGTCTCCTCCTGGTGTGTAGTGCGCTTTTTAGGAATCATAAAGGCGATTGCGTGCGGCATTGGCAATCGAGGCGGCATCGACCCCAAAATAACGCCGCAGTGCCGCGCGGGTGTCACTACGGCCAAAGCCATCGGTACCCAGGCTAGTGAAGCGGCGATCAGCAGTAATGTGTTCGCGCAGCTGGTCAGGCACGGCCCGCACATAGTCGGTGGCTGCCACCACAGGCCCCTGGCTCTGGTCTAAAAGCCACCGGAGATAGCCAGGATCACGGGCCAGGTTGGTCCAGCTCGTGATGCTGTAGACGAATACGCGCAGGCCTTCTTGGGCAAGCGACTCAGCCGCCCTGATCGCCTGGACCAGAATAGCCCCCGAGGCCAAAAGGGTAACGGGAGCACCGCTACCCGGCCCAAGGCAGTCCAGTAGGTACCCTCCGCGCACAACCCCGTCATGGTGCTCGGGCAAAAGGCTGCGCTGGGCATAGTTTTCGTTCGTGACGGTGATGTAATAAAAGGCATCGCTATGTTCTTGCAACATGGCGCGCATGCCATGGTCCACGATCACGGCGAGTTCGCCTGCAAACGCAGGGTCGTAGGCCTTGCAGTTTGGTACCGTTGCGGCCCAGAGCAGGCTCGTGCCGTCTTGGTGCTGCAGTCCCTCGCCCGCCAAGGTGGTACGGCCAGAGGTAGCCCCAAAGAGAAAACCGCGCGGGCTCTGGTCGGCTGCCGCCCAGATAAGATCGCCCACCCGTTGAAAGCCAAACATCGAGTAGAAGATGTACATGGGCAGCATAGAAAGGCCGTGGTTGCTATAGCTTGTCGCCGCGGCAATCCAACTGGCGATCGCGCCGGCCTCGCTAATGCCTTCCTCGAGAATCTGGCCATCGAGAGCCTCACGGTAGCTCAGCACCGACCCGATATCTTCAGGCGCATAGCGCTGGCCCTGGCTGGAATAGATTCCGACCTGCTTAAACAGATTTGCCATGCCAAAGGTACGGGCCTCGTCGGCCACGATCGGCACAAGTCGTGGCCCAAGCGTGGGCGACTTTAGCCACTGGCCGAGCAGACGCACCAGCGCCATGGTGGTGCTCATTTCTTTGCCATTGGCCTTCAAGGCAAAGTCACCCAGCCCAGCGAGGGCAGGAACGTTCACGGTATCGGTTTGGGTGTACCGGGCGGGCAAAGGACCGCCCAATGCCTCCCGCCGCGCCTTCAGGTAACGCACCTCTGGGCTCTCATCACCAGGATTCAAGAAGACAAGGTCGACGGCCTGTTGGTCTGTCAACGGCAAGTGGAACCGATCGCGAAAGGCAATGAGCTCATCATCTTCGAGTTTCTTGTGGCTGTGGGTGGTCATACGGCCCTGGCCAGCGCTGCCCATGCCATAGCCTTTTTTGGAGTGGGCAAGAATCACCGTAGGCTGCCCCCGATGGGCAACAGCGGCGGCATAGGCGGCGTAGATTTTTACCAGGTCATGCCCCCCACGCTTAAGCCGGTCTATCTGGGCATCGGTCATGTCGGCAACCAGGGCGGCCAGCTCGGGGCTCTGGCCAAAGAAGTTCTCGCGGTTAAAGGCCCCATCTTTGGCGGCGAAGGTCTGCATCTGACCATCGACGGTCTGGGCAAAGGCCCTTAGCAATGCGCCGGAGTGATCCCGTGCGAAAAGTGGATCCCAGTCGCTGCCCCATATCACCTTGATGACATGCCAGCCTGCGCCTGAGAAAAGCTGCTCAAGCTCATCAATGATGCGGCCGTTGCCGCGCACTGGGCCGTCGAGCCGTTGCAGGTTGCAGTTAATAACCCAGGTGAGGTTATCCAGCCCCTCCCGGGCGGCCAGGGTGAGCGCACTCATGCTCTCGGGCTCGTCCATCTCACCGTCACCAAATACGCCCCAGACCCGCCGTGCCGTGCAGTCCAAGAGGCCACGGTGGGTTAGGTAACGCATGAAGCGCGCCTGATAGATTGACTGGATAGGGCCCAGTCCCATCGAACCCGTCGGGAACTGCCAGAAGTCGGGCATCAGGTAGGGATGCGGATAGCTCGAAAGCCCACGGGCGCCTGCCTCCTCCCCCACAAGCTCACGGCGATAGTGGTCAAGAGCGGCGGCTGAGAGCCGCCCCTCTAAGAAGGCGCGTGCATAGATTCCTGGGGCACTGTGAGGCTGCATGAAGACCAGGTCGCCGCCACGCCCGAGGCCACTAGAGGGCAAGGCCGACTCTGCCCCGCGCCAGAAGTGCTGAAAGCCCACTTCAAACAGGTCTGCCGCGCTGGCATAGCTCGCGATATGACCCCCGAGTTCGCCTGCACGGCGATTAGCCCGCACCACCATCGCCAGGGCGTTCCAGCGAATAATGGCGGCGATCCTTTCCTCCAGGGCCAGATCGCCCGGATAGAAGGGCTGCCTGTCCAGCCCAATAGTGTTGCAGTACCCAGAGACAGCCTTGGGCCGTATGGCAAGGCCCTTAAGCTCTGCCTGAGCGCAGAGCACACGCAGCAGTTGTTCGGCGCGGTCTGGCCCAGACTGTCGCCAGACGGCAGAAAAAGCCTCGACCCACTCGGCGGTCTCTTGCGGGTCAGGGTCTTTGTACGGAATATCCCGCGTCAGGGACAGCCCTACAGCCTCGCCAGTGTGGGCGTCTAGGTTTCGCGCAAAGTCTATTGGGTCCTGTTTCATTCGAATTTTCCCTCAAGCGGGTACGATACACAATCGCGCTGCCCATGCCCTGAGCGACTCAGCCTACTACAGCACCCGCTTCATCGCATGGGCAGGTCAGCCAGGGTCTCTCTCCCCGTCGAAAGTAGTTGCCATGCCCCCTCGCCCCGCCCTACGCGTCTGTGTTTTTTGCGGTTCTCGCCTTGGCCATCACCACCAGTGGGCAAGCATCGCGGCCGATGTCGGCCAGTCTATTGCCAGCCGAGGCTGGGGGTTGGTCTATGGCGCTGGCAGGTGGGGGCTGATGGGCACGGTGGCCCAGGCGGCCCTCGAAGAAGGGGGCTATGTCTTGGGTGTGATTCCCGAATATCTCACCAAAATCGAGCCCGTTCTTCCCGGAATTCATGAGCTCTACATCGTGCAGACGATGATTGAGCGCAAGATCAAGATGATGGAGGAGGCCCAGGCCTTTCTTGTTTTACCCGGAGGAATCGGCACCCTGGAGGAGTTCTTTGAAGTCTGGACTGGGCTGCAGACGGGCGGACACCATAAGCCCATCGTTCTTGCAAACCTTGAGGGCTATTACGACACCCTCTTGGGCTTTGTGAAAGAAGCCTGTTCCCACGGGTTTCTGACGCAGGGGCACCTTGACAAGCTCAGTGTGGCAAGCTCCCTGGAGCAGGTGTTTGCCATGCTGGATCACAGCCTTTCTCCAAACAAAACCTAGGCGAGACGGTCAATAGAATTTCCGCGAAACAGTGATTTGGGGGCGGCAGTTCACTGAAGGTTCACTGGGGGTTCACTGGGGGGCTAGTGTCTTTGCACCAGAACGCTCGCCAGCACGACAAGCCCAAGCCCGATAAGCACCGGGGCTCCAATGGGCTCGCTCAGAAACAACGCCCCCCAGACCACTCCGAAGGCCGGTATCAGAAAGGTAACGCTACTGACCCGCACGGGTCCAAGCTGCTTCAGCAGCCAGAAAAAGAGCAGGTAGGCCATCGCGGAACTCACCAATCCAAGCGCCAATACCGCGGTCCAACCCACCGGCGTGGGCGATGCCTGCTGCAGATCGCTAGCAATAAAGGGAAGGATACAGAGGCTGGCAAAGCCCAGCGTCGTGCGGGCGGATCGAGCCGCGGTAATTCCGGAAAGCCATAGCCGGGTAAGCTGACCTGCGATCGCGTAACAGAGTGTGGCAGCGGCACAGGCGAGCGCCGCAAACAGGGTCTGCGCGTCTACGGGTACGGGTCCGAGACGCACCATCTGCGAGATCCCAAGGGCAGCAAGACCCACCGCTACGAACAAGGTCCAACTATGCGGCTGACCCAGAAAGGCTGCAGCAATAAGCCCGCCCCAGAGCGGTACAAGGGCGTTCAGAATTGCCAGGTACCCGGCAGGCAAGGTCAGGGCAGCAAACCCGTAAAGGGCAAAAGGCAGGGCACTGTTCATGAGCCCTACCAGGGCCATCTTCCACCAGGCAATTGATACACGGGTCTTAGGGAAGGCCTCGGCTGCTGCAAACGGGCTAAAACGCCGAAGGGCAGCCACGCCCGAAAAAACGGTTAGGGCCAACCAGGCAATCCCAACGCGAAGCTCAGCAGAGAGGATAGGCCCGAAATCCGGCACCGCCAGCCGAAGAAACAGAAATGAGGCACCCCAGACCGCTGCCAGGGTTACAAAGGCAAGAGCCACCGTCATCGGGTCAGCCGCAGCAGAAACTGCATTGCCTACAATAACCGAAGCGCAAGGCCCTAGTTCGCGGGAGGAGGCGGGAGACGACCCAGGTTGGCCGCCTGCCGCAGCATAGTACGGGTATACCGACCGTGGTTCTTCTCTTCTTCAGTACGCTTTAAAGACACAGACCTGCCGAAGACCTTGGCGTCAATCTGGTCGGGTGCGGGCAGAACAATAAAAATCGGTATCTCCTGAAACCGCACCACGCCCCCTTCAGAAACAACGAACTCGCGCACGGAGTCATTTGCCTCTCGCACCCAGACCCATCCTCGTATGCGAAAAACAAGTTCCAGCTCGGGGGCGCCCTCTGGCGCATTCGCGACACTGGTGTTTGCAGAAGTCGGCACCGCTGCAGGAGAAGCGGCCGTCTTAAGGGAAGGGTCTTCTGTCTGCCCTATCGGACTAGCCAGGGCCCCCGCAGCAGGCGCATTCCCGGAGACAGCGCCAGCCCCAACGGCTGGTGGCCCGGTCAGCGAAGACACCCCATTGCTACCAGAGGGAGCGGAGGCGGCTGGCTTTTCGCTGGCCTCCGACTTGTCGAATCTTTCGGGCGCGGCCGAGACCGAGGGGGCTGTCTTCGGTTCCTCTTCCTGCTGCGAGACCAGCCAAAAGACCAATACGCTGGCAACCAGAAAGACAAAGAAAAGAGTGGGCAATGAGGTCTTTTTCGAGGCCCCTCGTGTAGTGCCTTTGGAGCGAATCTCAGAGGCCTGAGCGTATACAGGCGCCCGTGCCTCCTGCTCTGCACTGCCCGTTTGCAAGGTTGTCACTGCCGCAGTTACTGCGACAGTCGCGGCAACTGGTTCCGGCGGCGGGAAGGCATCGGCCAGGGGTAGCTGCTCCTGCCCCCCTACACTTTGTGCCTCTGAGCCAGTCTCGGGCGACAGCTCGGAAGCCGGGGTTGCGCTATCTGGCGCTGTCTCGGGCAGGGAAACAGGGGTGGCGTCGAAAGTTGCGTTAGAAGTCTCGTCGGAAGCCAATTCAGGCGAGGCCGAGTCATCAACAAGGGCGGATGCGCCGGGAGTACCGGATTCTGAGCCCGCAGCAGGTGCAGGCGCGGGAGATAAAGAGGCAGCCTCAGGCGATGTAGAGGGTGCAGGGGGGGGTGTAGAAGGAATGGGGGTCCGCAGCGTAGCGACCATGTCTTGGGCTTCCTGGGCAGAGAATCCCAAGGCCAAGGCATACCGAGTGAAGAGATCACAGAAGAACGAGTCCGAATAGAACAGCCGGGTCTGCCCCTCTTCAATCGCCAAGAGGTGTCTGTGGGTGGTACGAAGATCAGTCTCAAGAGCCCGCGGGTTGATGTCTTGCGCAAGACGTTGTTCGCGCAGACGTCGTCCCATGGCGCGAAGCTGTGGTTCCAGGAGCGAGGTCAGATTCATTTACGGGTATTCTAGCCGGACAACCAAGAGACGCTAAACGCGAAATCTCTTTCAGGGGCTGGAACTCGTAATTTAGGGGGGAATGCATGGACTGCACAATTCGCTGGCTTGGTGGTCAGACCATGAGCTTTGTTGCGGAAACCGGGTCGGGTCATAGTTTCGTAATGGATGGCGCGCCAGAAGGGGGCGGTCGCAACCTTGGCCCGCGACCCATGGAGGTGGTGCTCTCCGGCGCGGCCGCCTGCACGGCCTACGATGTTGTCTTAATTCTGCGTAAGAGCGGCCTGGATATTCGCGGCTGCGACGTAGAGACCCATGCGGAACGCGCCGAAACCGACCCGAAGGTCTTCACGAAAATTACGTTCCTGTTTAAAGTCTACGGACGAAATCTGCGGGAAAATTTGGTGGAACGGGCCATTGACCTATCGCAGAAAAAATACTGTTCCGCAACAAAGATGCTGGGAATGACCGCGGCGATAAGCCACGAATTCACGCTCTTTGAAGACGGTGCTTCGGAGACAGGATCTGTCGACGAGCCAAGGCTGAAATAAAAAATGCGGCTTGCGCCGCATTTTTTCCGACAACCCAATAACTTATTTCAAGACAATATCGGCGCGACGGTTTTCAGCAAAGGCCGCCTCAGACTTACCGGTATTGCGGGGTCGCTCTTCTCCATAGCTTATGGTTTCGATACTGCCAGAGCTCGCACCGTTGGCCTGTAATGCCACGCTCACAGCCTCTGCACGCCGCTGACCAAGGGCAAGGTTGTACTCCACCGTGCCACGCTCATCGGCATTACCTTCGATGACCATGCGCGAATTTTTAACCACCGCGAGGTAGTTACCGAAGGCAGACACGGTGTTTTGGAATTCAGGTTTGATAGTGAACTTATTAAAATCAAAATAAACAGAGGGTTCGACCCCAATAATGCGAGACCGTGCTAGCTCGAGAGCCTGAGACGCGGGAGACGGGGCCGGTGTTGCTGCGGCGGCGCGCGGCGGCGCAGCAGGCGCGGGTGCAGGTGCGGGGGCAGCGATAGGCGCAGGGGCAGCGGCAGGAGCGGGAGCCGCGGACTGTTGGGGTTTAGAGGCACATCCCGCAAGAACGGCCAGAGAAGCTGCAAAGGCAATCCATTTCATCTTAGGGTTCTCCTTAGAAACTCGGTGAAAAAACGCAACTATAACGTGATTATCACCCCGCGCGCCGATGCTCGCGCGCGGGATTGACTGTCTTTTGGCAAGAAAACCCGCCTAAGGTTCAGGTGGTTTAGGGCACGGGTGGGGTTTTTAGCGCCCATCGCCAGAGCTGGTCCGGGGCAAAAGGAACGACCAGCATGATGTGTTCAACGACTGCAAGCACCAAAATAGTACCTACGAGGCTTGCCGCGGCCACCTCAAACGGGCTTTGCGCCGCTAGCGCATTGCTCCAAATCAACATGGCCACCAGTGACGCGAGCACCACGCTAAACGGAAACAGCAGGTTAATTGATCGCTTAGAGAAATAGGTGAGCAGATAGCGCAGTGGCACTGGCAGAAAAGCCTCGTAGAAGTTCTTCACGCCCAGAAAGAGATTGAGTTTGGCGGATATTCGCATGACCCAAAGTACAGCAAAGGTATGGGCAGCAACCTGATTGGGCGCGTCCCAGGTTGGCACTATTACGGCCAGACCAAGCAAAACAATCGCCAGTTCGTGGTGCGCAATGGTAAGAAAAGCATGCCAGGCGCGCTGCAGGCCATGCACCTGCGGACAAGGTTTACGGTTTGGCCCGGTAACCAGCCCAAGCAGAAAGGTAAGCTCCTGCCAGGACCAGACCAAAAGGGCAGAGACAAAGGCCAGATAGGCCCCAACCGGTGTGGTCATCTCACGGGTGACAACCACACCCGATAGCCCAACGACAAGTGCAAATGAGGCGGCCAGCAGGCCCCGACCCTGCACTCCCGATGGGGATCTGGGCGAACGCCCGCGGTCAACGAGTCGCAGGATCAGCCCCGTAGAGAGCCACCACAGCCCCACCACGAAGACGAAGGGAAGCCAAAGGTGCAGGGGACTGGCCACAGCGCGTGATAACTAAGGTGGCTACCAGCTCGGAGCAAGCCGCGCCTGCTCCGGCAATGGCTGACGATGCACCGGTTGGAGATAGAGCCGCCCAAAAACCCAGGCCGCCTGCAGCGCGAGCCCACCGCGGCGCAGCAGGCTGCCTATGCCACCGGCCTCTTTGGCTCGGTCTACCGATTCCTGAATAACGCGCAGGGCCTGCAGTCCTTTCAGAAACTCCGGCGTGTCGTAGCGCAGCGTCACGGGAAAGACCTGCTTACAGATCTCACTGGTAATGTGAAATACCCGCTGGTCATAGTCGGCGGGGTTGAGGCCCAAGGCCTTATGCATCTCGGGTCGGCTGTGGTCACGCACAAACATGGTGGCAAAGACAGCGAGCTGAAAAAACCGAATCCAGTAGAGATTCAGTCCACGAAGCAGGTCTGGGTTAGCCCGCATGATCAAGGCGAAGGCTTCACCATGACGAAACTCGTCGTTACACCACTTTTCAAACCAGAGAAAGATGGGGTGAAAACGCAGCTCGGGATGCTTCTCGATCTGCCGATAAATAGCGATATACCGGGCATAGCCAATCTTCTCGGAAAGATAAGTGGCGTAATAAATGTACTTCGGCTTGAAGTAGGTCACCTTTTTAGCCTTGGTCAGAAAGCCAAGATCGACCCCAATGCCAAAGTCTTTGAGCCACTGGTTAATAAAGCCGGCATGTCGAGACTCATCGCGGGCCATATAGCCAAAGAGCCGTTTCATATCGGGGTTCTTGACCCGCTTTTTTATCTCGGCGTACAAGACGCAGCCCGAAAACTCAGAGGTGCAGGAGCTGATTAAAAACTCGCGAAATTCCTGATAGAGGCCCTCGGGAAGCTTTGAGCAGTCGCCCCGCATGTCGGGGGGGCGCTGAAAGTGCTCGTCGTTGTTATCGGCCTCGAACTCTGCCATGAGCTTCTCCCACTCCTCACGAATCGGCTCGACATTGAGCCGATCAATTGCCGCGAAGTCGGTGGTGTAAAACCGTGGCGTCAGCAGGGTGTCCTGCAGCGCCAGAGCAGTAGCCTCGTTTGGCACGCGGTCCGCGGTTCTGCCGTATCCGGCCTCGGCTGCCTTGGCCACTGACCGAGCCGTATCAAGGGTATCTTGGGAAGGGGGGTTCATAGCCTGCTCCTTATTTGTGGTCTGTCTGCATGATGGTTGCTAGTACTGCGGTCGCGTTTGACGCACCTCAAGAAGAGGTTGAAAGACGGCGACGTTTGAAGGGCCAAACGTGGTGAGGTCAACCTCACGCTGGGTCCAGGGGTCTTTTAGTCGCAGGGAGCCATCTGACAGCCGAACCAGTACAAAGGGAGTCTGTGGGCTTCCGCCATCACGCAGCCGGGCCTGGGCAAGGCTGCGCAGCACGCCACGCGCAAACCCCGCCTCCCCTTCAATAGCAGGCAGGCGTTCACCCGTAGCCGCATCGGTAACGGCAATATTTCCGTCGCGGCTATCGGCGAAAATGAGGGTACGCATCGCAAGGGTATCGACCACAGGGCCCGGCAGGTTCTGCTGCTTCTGCCATTGCGAGAAGGCAGCCAGAAAAATACTCCCCAACACGAGCACTGCAAGGCCAATTAAGGGCCAGCCTTCCACCTGTGGCCGTGAGACGAGTCGGTCTGACATATCAGGCGGCCTCAAGATCCGAGAAGGAGCGGCGCGGTCTATCAGCAGAGGGCTCATGGGTCTGCCGTACGGGTAGCTCTGCCTGAGCCTTTGTCCATGCCTGCCGCAGCAGCTCGGCCACACCGGCAACAGCTGGCAGACACCGCAGCATGGGCTCGGGATGGGCAAAGCGCCATGGCCGCGCATGTGGCCAGAGATGAAAGTAGGCAATCTTGTCCTCGGGCCTGAGTGTCAGGGCGATCTCTCCTGCGCCCTTCGAACCAATATGCCGCACATCGGCCGACTGCAGTCGTGACAGCGGAATGTTGAAGGTCAGCGATAGAACGATCCCGACGCGCATGACCAGCCGCCGATCGGTAATGGTGTAGACCGTGGTCTTTGCCACCAGCCAGGCCAGGGCCCAGAAAAGTACCAGGGCAAGAACAAACAGAGGAGCAAGCCAGGTAGCGGCAGCAAAGGCCTCGGCCCACGAGCCTGTCATGCTGAACTGATGGGCACCGCGCAGCGCAAGAATGAGGCCAAAATACACAGCGAGCGCTCGGGCATGAAAAACCTCGCAAAAGACAAGGCCGGTATGCGGACTGCCCTGCCAGAGGATGTGCTCCTGCGCGGGCAGGCGCTCAGGCAGCCCGTACTCGGGCTCGAACTCGTGTTCGTGGCCGTTACTCTGCGCCTTCATATCAGCGGCTCACGACGGGACGGTGTGGCAAACAGAGTACCGGCACCAAAGTAGGCCATGATTTTTTCTTCTTCGAGCAGCGTGACCTTTTCGGGATGGGCGGTTCCCGGAACCCCTTCAAACTGGCCTGCCAGAATGGATTCCACAGTGACGCGATTGCCCTTGATGCGGTCACGGCGTACGCGGCAGAAGTTCATGGGCAGCAGCGCCGTGCGCCCCCCCTGAGTCTTCACCTCCAGAAACCGAATCATGTGCTCGGAGCGATCCACCCAGACATCAGTTACGGTGCCCGCGGCCTGATTATCAGCACCTAAGACCGTAAGGCCACGGGGGTCTAGGTCTTGCTTAGCCAGGCCAAAATGTGCATCGGTACGCAAGGGCACGATCTTGTCATGACCTTCCCAGGTCTTGTCGGTGACATCCATGCGACGCGTATAGGCGCCCGGGCCAATGCCAATACCACCGGCATTCATGGGGTCGCCAGTAGGCTCTAAGGGCATACCGGGAAATGGGCCAATAGCCTTTCCAGGGGGCATGGGGTCTTCGAAGTCCCGTTCGTGGGGCGCCACGAAGTCGCCATGGAACTTCGTCTTATAGACCTTTGGCGAGGGCATTGGCAGAAAGCCCACTTCACGGCGCACTGAGCCATCAGGCCGGTCATGCTCAATGGGGAATCCCTCGCGTTTGCTCTCTAGCGTGAGGTAGACAACCAGCCAGAAAAAGAAGATCCAGAACATGTAGAGCACCACCTGCGCTACATCGATGTACTGCGTAATTGCACCTGTTCCCATGGTCACTCTCCTTAGCGATAACAAGGGCTAGCCGGGGAATTCGGCCAGACCAAATTTCTTCGATGCTGCGGCCTGGGCTCTGGAGATTCGCACCAGAGGTCCCACGGCCACAAGCGTTGCAAACAACAAGACCAACTCCACCTGATAGACAAGGCTGTAGCCCACCCCGGGGGAGGTCAGCACCTCGCCGAGTCGACCCGAGGTTGCCAGTACGCTAAAGAAGTCGCGCAGAGCGCCCCCCAGAAAAATGGCAATACCAGCGGCAGTGGCCTGTACGGCACCCCAAGCCCCCAGAGCGAGGCCTGTGAAGCCCTCGGCATCCAGACCCATAGCAGCCGTAAGTGTTGCCACCGAAAAGAGTCCGGCACCGAACCCGATCAGAAAGGTTCCCAGGCGAAAGGTATTGGCAGACGCGAGCGGTTCGGCAAAGATCACCAGGGCAAATGCAACAAGGCCGACCACAACTCCCAAGGCAGATAATCGATGCGGGTTGATTCCTTTGCTTAGCAGGCGCGCGGAAACGGCAAAGGCCAGCAAGGCACCCACTGCCATAACGGCAGTCAGCAGACTGGTGGCCGAGACGCTCAGGCCCAGAATCTCGCCACCGTAGGGCTCAAGAATAATGTCCTGCATGCTAAAGGCGGCCGTTCCCAAAAAAAGCGCCACGAGAAACCGTAGATGGCCAGGCTGGCCTACGAACCGCTGCCATGTCTCGGCAAAACCCGGCCTTGGCAGGTGCGGTGCGGTCTTCGCAGGCATGCGCGCCTCCTGCTTCCAGAGGGCAATGACATTAAGCACCATGGCCACAAATGCGGAACCCTGTACGACCTGAATCAGCCTGAACTTACTAAAGTCCGCCAAAAGCAGGCTAAAGGCAATACCCGAGACCACCATGCCCACCAAGAGCATGGTGTACATCATGGCTACCACCCGAGGACGGTTTTCTTCTGAGGCAATGTCGGTAGCCAGTGCCAGCCCTGTGGTCTGCACGGTCTGAATGCCCGCCCCTACCAGCAGAAATGCCAAGGCCGCACTTGCTGGGCCGATCGCGCTATGCCAATGGGTGTCACCTGATAGCAAGATAAGCGCAAAGGGCATGATGGCCAGCCCCCCAAACTGCAGAATGGTTCCCATCCAGATATAGGGCACCCTACGCCATCCCAGCACCGACTTATGGGTATCAGATCGAAAGCCCACCAGAGCCCGAAAGGGCGCAATCAGTAGGGGCAGGGCCACCATGGCAGAAACCAGCCAGGCCGCAACCCCAAGTTCCACGATCAGCACGCGATTTAACGTGCCCACCATGAGTGCCATGGCCATGCCCACTGATACCTGAAACAACGAAAGGCGCAGCAGACGCGACATGGGCAGATCAGGCGTTGCCAGGTCGGCAAATGGCAGAAACCGAGGATCAATCTGTGCCCAGCGCCGCGGGTTCACAAAGGCAAGGCTGCGCAGTGCCTGCAGCCCCGTCAGCGATTTCACGGAGGAAGACTCGGTGCTCACTGCACAACTCCAGACGGATGCCCTTTCGCGGCATCACAGTCTATGGTGGCTGCCCGGTGTTCGCCTATGGGCGCCAGAAGCTCGACCGCTTCAGAGGTATAGAACCCACGCGAGACCCTCTGGCGCCGGCCGACTGTCCAACCGGCCAAGACCGCCGAGTCACGTAGCAAACGACAGAGTCTGTCAAACCGCACCGGCACAATCGCAGGCGAGCGGTCTGCACGGGGAAACCACTTTCCCACCATCATCATGACCTGCAACAAGGGATTACTTGGTGCGAAAGTAAAGACCATGCTGCTGCGCACCCGAGGGGCAAGCGTGGACAGTGCGGCCACAGCCTGTTCGGGGGCATAGTGGATCAACGAGTCCATCGCCACCAGATGGTCAAAATGGCCTAAGGCAGGGTCGAGCATGTCACCCGATCGAAAAACAACACTGCCCGTGCCAAGGTCTGACGGCAGTCGCTGACTGGCAAGGCCCACCAGGGTGGGGGAAAGGTCGATCGCCGTGACACGGGCGCCCAATCGGGCAGCATCAAAGGACAAGAGCCCTGTTCCACAGCCCGCGTCCAAAAGGGTTCGGCCGATGAGCCGCTGGCCGTAGGCGGGACTGCGGGCGATGTCTGCGGTGGCAGGTTCGGTACCCAGCCAAGAGACGATCATAGCCCGCATAGCCTCCCGCCCGGCCCGCACGGTGGCCCGAATGCCACTGACCGGCGCATCGGAGGTGAGGCGCGCCCAGGCCTGGGCTGCAGTGCGGTCAAAGTAATGCTCAATCTGACCGCGCCGCTCCGCATAGCGCGGGTCAACGGCTCTGGCCGAAGGCGGGCTGATCACTGAGGGGCTCATCAGTCAAACCCAAGGAGATCGAAGATCTCACGGTCTTTGAGTGATTCGGGCGCAAGCGGCTCGGTGCCGGCCCAGAGGCTTGCCGCAAGCCGCAGGTACTCTTCCTGCACTGCGCGCAACTCGGGAGAGTCTTCCATCTCAAAGAGGGTCGATTTTTTCAGGCGACTGCGGCGGATGACATCAAGGTCTGGAAAATGTGCAAGGCGATTGAGCCCCACCCGCGCGGCAAATTTATCGATCTGGTCAGTCTCTTGGCTGCGATTGGCAATCACGCCACCCAGACGCACCTTGTAGTTCTTTGCCTTCGCACCAATCGCCTGCACGATACGGTTCATGGCGAAAATAGAGTCAAAGTCGTTGGCCGCCACAATGAGGGCACGCTCGGCATGCTGCAGGGGCGCGGCAAACCCACCGCAGACCACATCGCCCAGCACATCAAAGATCACCACATCGGTCTCATCAAGCAGATGGTGTTCTTTCAGAAGCTTTACGGTCTGCCCTACCACATAGCCGCCACAGCCGGTGCCCGCGGGCGGGCCGCCGGCCTCGACGCACATCACCCCGTTGTAGCCCTCGTAGACAAAGTCTTCGATGCGCAGTTCTTCAGAATGAAAATCGACTGACTCCAGCACATCAATGACCGTGGGCATGAGCTTTTTGGTCAGCGTGAAGGTGGAGTCGTGCTTCGGGTCGCAGCCGATCTGCAGCACACGCTTGCCGAGCTTAGAAAATGCAGCGGAAAGGTTCGACGACGTGGTGCTCTTGCCAATACCTCCCTTGCCGTAGACCGCAAACACCTTGGCATTACCAATCTTCATATTCGGGTCAAGCTGCACCTGCAGGCTGCCCTCGCCATCGGGGGGCGGCTGACGCCGAATCTCTGCAAACGGCACCGATACGGTGTTCATGTGGCTGCTCCTTGGTAGACACCTTCAATACGATCTTCGAGTTCTTCCCCTGCACGACGAAGTGCTTCCAGCGTCTTGTCATCAGGCTTCCAATAGTTGCGCTCTGAGGCCTCAAGAAGCCTGCCGGCGAGCTTGGCCGAGGCCTTGGGGTTTAGCCGGGCAATACGGTCTCGCATGGCGTCGTCGAGCACAAAGGTCTGCGTGAGCTGGGCATAGACCCAGGGCTGCACCTGACCGGTGGTGGCAGACCATCCCATGGTGTTGGTGAGGTGGGCCTCGATCTGGCGCACGCCCTCGTAGCCGTGATCCAGCATGCCTTCATACCACTTGGGGTTAAGCATACGAGTGCGCGTCTCTAGTGCCACCTGTTCAGACAGCGTGCGCACCACGCCACTGCCAGAGGTCTGGTCGCCGATATAGACCGGGGTGTCGAAACTGGTGAGGGGCTGTGAAGGGGCGGCCGCCACCTTGGCCCGCCGCACGGCACGGCTAACACCACCAAGCGTATCGAAGTAGTTATCCACCGTAGTCACGCCCACCTCGATGGAGTCAAGGTTTTGATAGGCAAGGCTTACGTCCTTCAGCACGGACTGCAGCAGCGCAGGCTTTTGCAAAGGCTGGCCCGCGCGGCCATAGGCAAAGCCCTTGCGGCGGGTATAGGCCTCGGCGAGCTCGTCTTCGTCCTCCCAACAGCCCTGGTCCACCAGGTGATTCACATTGGCACCATAGGCGCCATCGCAGTTACCAAAGACGCGTAGCGCCGCGGTTTCAAGGTCGCAGCCCTGGTCTTTCTGGTAGGCCAGGCTGTGCTTACGAATAAAGTTCTGGTCTTCGGGCTCATCGGCACTGGCCGCGAGAAAGGCCGCCTCAGCCAGCATCTTGATCTGCAAGGGCAGAAGGTCTCTAAAGATGCCCGACAGGGTCACCATGACATCAATGCGCGGGCGTCCCAGTTCTTCCAAAGCAATGAGTTCTGCACCCGCAAGCCTGCCAAAGCTATCAAACCGCGGGCGTGCGCCCATAAGGCCCAGCACCTGGGCGATGGGGCCGCCCTCGGTCTTCAGGTTGTCCGTTCCCCACAAGACCATGGCAATCGACTCGGGCATGCCGTGGCCTTGCTCCTGATGCCGTGCAAGAAGGCGTTCTGCCTGCTTAAGGCCATCGACGACCGCGAACCGGCTGGGCATGCGGAAAGGGTCAAATCCATGCAGGTTGCGGCCGGTGGGCAGAATCTCGGGGGTATGCAGCACATCACCGCCTGGAGCAGGACGAATGAACTGACCATTAAGACCCTTAAGAATGGCCCGAATTTCCGCGTCGGTCTGGGTCTCGCGATTTACCCGGTCGAGCATCACCAGTAGGCTATCAGTGCCGTCATCATGCTGCCCCTGGGCACGAATGGCGGCGCGGGCCTTGGTAAGCCCATCAGAGACGGGCTGATCGATCAGCAGGTCGATAGCCTTATGGAGTCTGGAAATTTCCTGCATAGGCGCATGGGCCTGGGCCATCGCTAAGAGCAGCTCTTTACGCGCATCAGGCGTCATGGGCCTTCCGACCACATGCAGGCCCTGGGGAATAAGGGTCTGTTCGCACTCCAGCAGCCTGCGCTGCAGGCCGTAGACCTCGGCATCAATGGCCACGATGTCGGTCTTCACGGTGGCATCTTTGCTGTCAACAGTGCCCTTGCTAGCGCCACTAGCCCCGCGAACACCATCGCCGCTAGGTGCGGCGGCGAGAGCCTCTGCGAGCGCAACCAGACCCGCGCAACTGTCGTGAAGTTCGAGCGACCGGGCCTGCTCTGCGATGACAGCGATAAGGCCTGCGCGCTCAGAATCGGGCTGCAGCGAATCATTAACAGACTGCGGGGCCAGCCCCCGCCAGCGGTCGATCGACTGCTTGAGCTCTTGCAGGCCTGCATAAAGCCCCGCCTGACCAACCGGCGGCGTCATATGGCTAATTAAGGTAGCCGCCGCGCGCCGCTTGGCAATCGTTCCCTCAGAAGGGTTGTTGGAGGCATACAAATTGAAATTAGCCAGCGGGCCAATGAGCCGCTCGGGCCAGCACGAGCCTGAGTTTCCAGCCTGCTTGCCTGGCATGAACTCCAAGGCCCCATGGGTGCCGAAGTGCAGCACGGCATCGGCCTTGAAGTCTTCACGCAGGTAACGATAGAAGGCAGAGAAGGCATGGGTGGGCGCATGGCCT
>Ga0194125_10000503_pt1:0-42500 | contig 65588 bp, 37 predicted proteins | sample TA2KigC250mmetaG_FD_148626 | JGI IMG/M metagenome (GOLD analysis project Ga0194125, IMG submission 148626) | Freshwater microbial communities from Lake Tanganyika, Tanzania - TA2015034 Kigoma Deep Cast 250m | ecosystem: Environmental > Aquatic > Freshwater > Lake | place: Tanzania: Lake...
GGTCTCATGGATTTCGCGTCGATCCCCTCGTTCCAACGCTTCCTGGTGCTTCGCCGGCAGGCGCTCTTCGGGGATCCTCTTCTCGCGATCGACGCGCGGCCGCCCCACTTCGAGGTGACCGTGGACGGCGTTCCGGTCGAGAACGGAGGCGCGCTTCTCGGGCGTGCGGATGGGGGACCGGTCACGATCGTCGCGCGCGTTCACGACGAGGTCCGGATCGACCGCTCGTCTCTTGCGGTCCTCGATGCGGGGGAGCCGCTCGACACGGCGCTCTACGAGGTCTCGCCCGACGACGGGCTTCCCGAGGACGGAAGGAGCTGGAAGATCGTCTATCGCCCCGAGGTCCGCTTCGGGGAGTACACGATCGTCTTCCGGGCGAGGGACGGCGCGGGGCGGGAGGGAACCTTCACGCTTCGAGTGTTCGTGCAGGTCGCGCTCACGTTCGACGGGATCGCGATCCGGGACGGGGATTACGTCTCGCCGGGGCCGCTCATCCGCGCAGAGATCACGACCCCGGTCCCGGTCGCCGAGGAAGAAATCGGTTTCACGCTCGACGGAGCGGCCATCGAGCCCGATTCACTTCGCCCGCTCGACTCCTTCCGCTGGCTCGGCGCGCTTCGCCCGGCGCTCTCCTCCGGGGATCACGCGCTTCATGTTTTCGTGCGCGCCCTCGGCAAGACGTTCCGCTTCCGCGTCGAGGAGCGCTTCCGAATCGTCGATCTTCTGAACCACCCGAACCCGACCGAGGATGCGACCGGCTTCTACTACCATCTCACCGACGGCGCGGACGCGGTGCGCGCCGAGGTCTTCACGACGACCGGCAAGAGGATCCGCGTGCTCGAGGGGCTCTCCGGAAGGATCGGGTACAACGAGAACCCGAACGTCTGGGACGGGACCGACCAGGACGGGGATCGGGTCGGGAACGGGGTCTATCTCTATCGCCTCGTTGCGGTCCGTCCGGGCGAGCGCGCGGAAGCGCTCGGGAAGGCGGTCATCCTCCGGTAGCCTGGAGGATGCGCGCGTTTCCTACTGCGGCCGCGGGTCTCCCTTCGCGCTTCCGCGCTCCGGGAGCTTCCTCTATTTCCGAACGGTATCCGATACCTTCTTCGCTGATTTCCGGTAGGATCCGCCGGGGGGGTGTTCGCGTTGCGCATGGAAGCGGTCGACTGGGCGATCGTCGGCGGGTTCATGCTTCTCTCGCTCGTCCTCGGCCTCGTGCTCACGCGGCGCGCCGGGCGCGGCGTCGAGGAGTTCTTCCTCTCGGGGCGTTCGCTTCCGTGGTGGCTCACCGGAACCTCGATGGTCGCCACATCGTTCTCCGCCGACACGCCGCTCGCGGTCTCCGAGCTCGTCCGCACGCGGGGCGTCGCCGGAAACTGGCTCTGGTGGTGCTACGGTTTCGGCGGCATGCTCTCCGTCTTCGTCTTCGCCCGCTTCTGGCGGCGGGCGCGCGTGCTCACCGACGCGGAGCTCACCGAAGTCCGCTACTCGGGGCGGGGCGCAGGCATCCTTCGCGGATTCCGCGGCTTCTACTTCGCGACGATCCGAAACTGCCTCGTGATGGGATGGATCATCCTCGCGATGGCAACCCTGCTCGCGAGCATCCTTCCCGGGATGAGCCGCGTGCATACGGTGGCGATCTCGTGCGCGGTCGCGCTTCTCTATTCGGTGCTTTCCGGATTCTGGGGGGTCGTCCTCACCGATCTCTTCCAGTTTGCGCTCGCGATGACCGGATCGATCGCCGTCGCGGTCTTCGCTCTTCGGGCGGTCGGCGGCTTCGGCGGGCTCGCCGCCGCTCTCGGGCCGGAGCGAATGGGCGCGCTTCTTCGTCCGGTTCCGAGCGCGGAGGAGTCGTGGCTCCCGCTCTCCGCGTTTCTCATCTACTTCTTCATGCTCTGGTGGTGCACGGACAACGCGGACGGCGGCGGGATCATCGTGCAGAGGATGTCCGCCTCGAGGGACGAGAGGGAGGCGGTGCGCGCCACCCTCTGGTTTCAGTTCTCGCACTATGCGCTCCGCACCTGGCCCTGGGTGATCGTCGCCCTCGTCTCGCTCGTGCTCTTCCCGAATGCGACCGATCACAAAACGGCGTATCCGGACACGGCGTTCCGAGTTCTTCCGACGGTGTGGCGCGGGATCTTCTTCGCCTCGCTCCTCGCTGCCTTCATGTCGACGCTCGTCACGCACCTGAACTGGGGCGCCTCGTATCTCGTGAACGACATCTACCGGCGCTTCCTCGACGCGGGGGCGTCGGAGAGGCGGCTCGTTCTTCTCTCGCGGCTCGCGACCGCGCTCCTCATGGCGGGGGGCGCGCTCGTCGCTCTCCAATACAAGACGATCACCGGCGCGTGGATCCTCACGATCTCGCTCGGCGCGGGCGCGGGGATCGTCTACGTGCTCCGCTGGTTCTGGTGGCGCGTGAACGCCTGGTCGGAGCTCTCCGCGATGCTCGCCTCGCTCGCGGCGAACGCGGGGCTTCGCCTCTTCGCGCCGGAGATCGCGTTCCCCTACACGCTCCCCTGGATCGTCGGGCTCTCGGCGCTCGTCTGGCTCCCCGTGACGTTCCTCACCCGGCCGACCGACGAGGAACGCCTGATGCGCTTCGCCGAGCGCGTCCGTCCGGTCGGCGCGTGGGGGCGTTTCCGGACCGGAAAGAGGGGCGAGCTCGGAAGGTGGCTCCTCCTCTGGGGGGTCGGCGCGGCGTCGCTCTATCTCTTCCTCTTCGGCGGCGGTGGTCTCCTTCTCGGAAGCCCGCGCCTCGGCGCGCTTCTCCTCGCGGGCGGCTTCGCGGGGGCCGTCCTCCTCTTCCGGATGCTGAACCGGGAGGAGTGGTCATGAGCCGGTCGGGTTCTCTCCGCGTGATCGGGCTTCTCTCCGGGACGTCGATGGATGGGATCGACGCGGCTCTCCTCGAGATCCGCGGGGTCGGGTCTCTTCTACAGCTCCAGCTCGAGGCCTTCGCGGTTTTCCCCTTCGGGCGTGCGGACCGCGCGAGGCTTTCCGCGATCGCGGGGCGAGGCCCAAGGGACGCCGAGGAGCGGGCGCGGCTCCACGTGAGGGTCGGGGAGCTTTTCGCGCGCGCGGCGAGCCGGCTCGCGGCCCGGCATGGGGGGATCGGCGCGGTCGATCTCATCGGGAGCCACGGGCAGACGATCCTTCACGCTCCGGCAAGACGCGGGGGGGCCACGGTGCAGATCGGGTGCGGAGTGGTGATCGCGGAGAGGACCGGCGTCCCGACGGTCCACGATTTCCGCTCGGCGGACATCGCCGCGGGGGGGGAGGGGGCGCCTCTTCTTCCGATCGCGGACTATCTCCTCTTCCGTTCGAGCCGTGTGGATCGTGTGCTTCTGAACATCGGGGGGATCGCGAACCTCACGGTCCTCCCCGCGGGGGGCGCCTGGGAAGAGACCCTCGCCTACGACACCGGCCCCGGGAACGCGCTCCTCGATCGTCTCGCCGCGCTCGCCTCGGGCGGGCGGGAGGATTGCGACCGGGGGGGGCGGCGTGCGGCGCGCGGGACTGTCCATCGAGGAATCCTCCGCGCCCTTCTCGCCCACCCGTTTCTCCGAAGACGACCTCCCCGCTCGACGGGGACCGAGGTCTTCGGGGACGCGCTCGCGAGGGATCTTTGGGACAGGGGGCGCGCCGCAAGGATCGGGGCCGATGATCTTCTCGCGACCGCCGCCGCCTTCACCGCCGCGAGCGCCGCCGGCGAGATTCGGAAGAGGTCCGCTCCGGGGGCCGAGGTCTATCTATGCGGAGGAGGCGCGAGAAACCGAACGCTCGTCCGCAGGCTCGCCGAGGAGATCGCGCCCCGGAACCTCCTTCCGATCGAGAGGCTCGGCATCCCGGCCGATGCGCGCGAAGCGGTCGGTTTCGCCGTTCTCGCGGCCGAGTTCGCCCGCGGGGCGCGCTACCCAATGAAAGCGATCACCGGTGCGCGCGGAGCCCCGCTCCTCGGCATCCTTGCCCCAGGCCCGAGATCGTTCCGCTTGCGGATCGGGCGGAGCGGCCCGCGATGAGCCGCCGAGCCCCGCTCGTCCGCGCCTCGCTCGCGCTCGCGGCCGCGCTTCTTGTCTCTCTGGGCGGCTGCTCGCCGCGCCCCCCCGCCGGCTCCCGCCCGACCGACGAAGGCTGGACCACGCGGAGCGGGGTCGGCAAGAAGCGAGACACCGAGCGCGAGCGGCCGGGAAGAGAGGACCCGGCGCGGCATGGGAAACCGGACGGCGGCCGGCCGATCGGACCGCTCCGCGTCGCGCTCCGCATGGACGCGCCCTCACTCGAGGCCGGCCTTCCGAGCGGCGGGCTCCTTCGCTGGACGGGCGGGGAGATCGCGGTCGCCGAGGGGAGCCTTCTTCGGTTCGCGCTCTCCGCGGGCGGAGGAATCGAGATGCGCGGGCGGTTCGATCCGATCGCCGTCCCTTCCCCCGTGAGCGTGCTTCCCGAGCGGGCTGAACCTTTCACGCTTGAAGGAAATCCGTACGCGGGGACGCTTGTTTTCGTCGCATCGGAGCGCGGCCTCTCCGCGATCAACGGGATCGGTCTCGAGGATTACCTCCGGGGGGTCGTCCCGTGGGAGATCGGATGGCTTTCGGAGAAGAGGCTCGAGGCGCTGAAGGCGCAGGCGGTCGCCGCGCGGACATACGCGCTCGGGCGCGTCGCGGCCGCGGCCGAGGACGCGCCGTGGGATCTCGTCGCGACGGAGAGCGATCAGGTCTACCGCGGGCTCGAACGGACGGACGCGGTCGTCGATCGGGCGCTCGAGGAGACGGCGGGGGTCATCCTCTCGTACGAGGGGGCGCTCGTTCGCGCCTACTACTCCTCGACCTGCGGCGGACGGAGCGCGCCGGTCGAGGAGGTCTGGTTCAACCGGGAGCCGGCTCCCTATCTTCGCTCGACGGGCGACGGGCCGGACGGGAGCGAAGCGCCCGCGCGCGCCTTCTGCAGGGAATCGCCCCACTTCCGATGGACGGAGCGCTGGAAGGGGAGCGATCTCGTCGAGATCGTCCGGAATCTCGCGGCGGAACAAGGGATGAGCCCGGAGCGCCTCGGCCGTCTTCGCGACGTCCGCATCGAGGAGGTCGGCCGGTCCGGGCGTGTCCTCTCCACGCTCTTCGTGACGGAGAAGGCGGATGTCCGGATCGGAGGCGATCGCGTGCGATGGGTTCTCCGAAGGCCCCGGGGAGGCGGAATCCTCCGGAGCGCCGCGTTTACTTTGCATGTCAAGCGTTCCGGGCGTCTCGCCGTAGAGATCGTCGCCGAGGGGCGCGGGAACGGACACGGGGTCGGCATGTGCCAGTGGGGTGCGATCGGGAGGGCGGACGAAGGGCACCGATACGAGGAGATTCTGCGCCACTACTATCCGGGCGCGCGGCTGGAGCACGCGACCCGGAAGCATCTCGAGGAGAGCCGTTGATGCCGGAATCGGAAGCGGCGATCGCCTCTTCGCTCGTGATGGCCGCTCCGGCCGGCCGGAGGCTGACCTCCCGGGAGAAGGAGATCCTCGCGGAAGGGTCGGTCGGCCACCTCGTCCTTTTTCCGCGCAACCTGAGGGATCCGGAAGAGGCGAAAGATCTCATCGCCGAGGCGCGTTCTCTCCTCCCGCGTCCGCCGCTCGTCGCGGTCGACCAGGAGGGGGGGATCGTGTGCGCGGCCGCCGCGATCGCGGGGCGCCCTCCCTCGGCGATGCACCTGGGGGCCGCCGGGAGCGAGCGGGCCGTTCGGGAGTGGGCGGCGAGACAGGCGTCGCTCCTTCGGCGGGTCGGGATCAACATGAACCTCGCGCCGGTGCTCGACGTCGAGGACCGAGGGGGGAGCGCGGTGATCGGGACGCGCTCGTTCGGCGGCGATCCGAAGCGGGTCGCGCGGCTCGGCGCGGCGGCCGTTCGAGGGTATCTTCGCGGGGGCGTACTCCCGGTCGGGAAGCACTTCCCCGGTCACGGGAGCGTGCGGTCGGACTCGCACCTCACCCTTCCCATCGATCGGCGGGGCGCGCGGGCGATCCTCGGCTCGTCGATCCCCCCGTTCCGATCGGCGTTCCGCGCGGGGCTCCCGGCGGTGATGATCGCGCACGTGGCCTATCCCGCCCTTGGGACCGGGGCGCTGCCGGCGGGCCTTTCGGAGTCCGTGATCCGGGGGCTTCTCCGCGAAAGGCTCGGCTTCCGGGGTGTCGTGATGAGCGACGCGGTCGAGATGGCCGGCTTTCCCGGCGAGACGTTCCTTCCGGAGGCGCTCGCCGCCGGGGTCGATCTCTTCTGCGTGACCCGCTCCCTCGCGGCGGGGAGGCGCGCGTCGCGCCGGTTGGCCGAGGCGATTCGGAGCGGGCGGGTCGATCCCCGGGCGGCTCGGGCGGCGGCGCGGCGGGTGAGAGCCCTTGCGGGGAGAAGGCTCCATCGGCCGGCGGGAGGCGCCGCCGTGCGGGCCGACCCGGCCCGCGGGATCGTGTGGGCCGGCCCGGGGAGCTTCCGCCCGCTTCCCGAGGGGGATTGGGTCGCCTTTCTCCCGGAGGCTCTTCCCGGTCGGATTCGAATCAGCCTCGATCTCTCGGGGATCGACGAGCGCTTCGGGGAGCGTTTTCGACGGGAGGCAGTCCATCTCTTTCCCGCCGACCCGTCAGGCGCGGAGTGCCGCGCGGTCGCGCGAGAGGCCGGAAGAGCCGAAGCCGTCGTCCTCGGGCTTCTCGCGCGCGGGGAGCTCCCTGCAGGGCAATCGCGCCTTCTCCGCTTGTTGATGGAGGGGCGCCGGCGGCTCGTCGCGGTCGCCCTCGCCGATCCGGAGCCGCTCCTCCGAATCCGAGGGGTCGAGCGTCTCTTCGCGTTCGACTTCGGGAGGGATACCCTTTCCGCGCTCTTCGAAATCCTCGACGGAAGAAAGAGGCCTCTCGGAATTTCCCCCTTCGGCCGTCGTTGACAGAAGGGCGGTTCGTCTGTTACCTTCCTCTCAGCGTAACGACAGCTCATGGTCGGGGTCGTGGTGCAGTTGGTTAGCACACTGGCCTGTCAAGCCAGAGGTCGCGGGTTCGAGGCCCGTCGGCCCCGCCATCTTCTCCCTCGCAGCGGTTTTCTTCCATAATCCATCAATGATTTAGGCTCTTGGGATTCGAGGTTCACGGACGGCGGACGGACGCGCCCACCCGCTGTGGCGGCGTCGTCTGTTGTCGTACGGCGGGTCTCTCCTTCGCGCCGCATGCGCGAAGGAGCTTCCTCGCCCCCCCGTCGCTCTTCGCGACGGGGAGCCCCGGCTCGGTCGTGCCCGCGGCTGTCCGCTCGATGCTCCCCCTTCGCGCTTCGCGCTCCGGGGACTCCCTCGGCGGCCTCGGTCGCGCCTACAAGGACGAGTGATTGAAGTCGCCGAGCCTTGGTGGCTGCGCTTCTCGCGGACACCTGCCGCGGTCACCCGCCGTGGTTGCGTTCTCTGTCGTCGGACGGCGGGTGCCACAGGAGCAAGTTTGTCTTGCTCCGGAGACGGGGGGGAGGCAGAGCGGCGAGTTGCCGCGCGCCGCGCGCGGCATGTTTGAGCAAGCGAGCCTCACCCCCTCGGCTCCGGAGCTCTTCCCCAAGAAGGTGTCTGTCGCCAAGAAGGAGCATGGGCGGGCCCGCTCGTCAGGCCGACCTCCTCCTCGGGGACGCCTCCGAACGCGCCCCGCGCGTTCTCGGCTCCAATCGCTCGGCCACCTGCCCCCCTGGTGCGGGAGCCTTCGGCTCCATCGTCGAGGTGCGGGTACCCGGCCTCGTCGATCAGGCCCCGAGGGGGAGGTCGGCCCGCCGAGCGAGGAAGAGCGCGCACCGTCAAGGTTGTCCTTCCTCTCGACGATGCCAAGAAGAAGCTCGTGGATGGCGAGAACCGGACATTGCACGATTGAACGCGCGAGACGGAATCTGCACGGTGCACGGAAGCAGGAGAGTGGCAAAAAAACAGCCGCTTCTCCTAGCGACCTCAACAGAACCTTAGTATATTCAAATAGGTAAGTTAGGACTCCCGAACCGCTGGTCTGCGGACGCTCCCTGGCACATTCCTTGCTCCCCCGATTGCTCGCTGAGAACCGCCCGGCCATAACGAAGAACTGGGCAGGCTCGCTCTCACCCGTGGTCGAGGCGCGAAACCGGGCCTCCGAGCGGGGCGCGACAAATCCGGAAAGGCTCGGCCGCATCGCGGGAACGAAACGGGGCGGCCGTCAGGAGGTGCGCATCATGAAGAAAGCGTCCACGGTCCTTCTCTTCGGGCTTCTCTTGCTCGCCGCGGCGTGGCCCGCGGGCGCGGCCACGATCTTCGTTCCCGGGTCGTACAACACGATCCAGAAGGGGATCAACGCCGCTCGATCGGGGGATATCGTCCAGGTGGGCCCCGGCACCTACAGCGAGAACATCTCTCTCAAGGCGGGCGTGCAGCTCATCGGCGCGGGCCCCGAGTTCACGACGATCGACGGGAAGGGGAGCTACATCACGGTCTTTGTCCCCTACAACGCGACCTCCTCCACGCGCCTGGAGGGCTTCACGGTCCGGAACGGGAGATATCAGAAGGGCGGGGGGATCTACTTCCAGTCCGGGTCGACCGCGGTGATCTCGAATTGCCATATCCGCCAGAACCGCGCCTCCATTCGCGGGGGAGGGATCTTCGTCGACAACATGGCTTCTCCCACGATCGAGTTTTGCCGGATCACGGAGAACACGGCTCATGAGGGGGCGGGGATCTACGCGCAGACATCGACCCCGGTCATCCGATGGAACGTGATCTGCGGCAACCAGGCGACCTCGTTCGGCGGAGGCATTCATCTCGCGTTCTGCACGGGCGCCGTCGTGGAACAGAACACGATCGCTTACAACTCGTGCGCTCCTGGGTACGGCTCCGGCATCTCGCTGGCGGGAACGTCGCCGGCTCTGCGGAACAACATCGTCGCCTTCAACACGGGCGGCCCGGGCGTCTGGGCGCAGAACTGCACGCCGAGCGACCTCTGCTCGATCGTCTGGGGGAACCCGGCCGGGAACTATCACGGCGTCGTGCAGGGTCAGGGGAGCGTCTCCGCCGATCCGTTGTTCTGCTCGCCGGAGGGATGCGACGACCTCACCGTGAGCGGGTCGAGCCCGGCCGTCTCCGATCCCGCCTGCGGGCTCATCGGAGCGCTCTCGATCGGCTGCGGCGAAACCGCGACCGAGAACACTTCTTGGGGAGCGGTCAAGTCGATGTACCGCTAGGTTCGGCTCTCGCATTCGAACGCTGCCGGCGGCCGCGCGGTCGCCGGCTTTCTTTTTGCTTCAGTCTTCATGGGCTTTTGTTGAGGTGCATAGATAGCATGAGCCGTTCTTCGGCGCGCGATCGACGGCCCCGGGTCGCGTGTTGACACCGCAGGACGGCGATGCTAACCTACAGGGCCTTCGGAGAAGAAAAGAGAAAAGAGAGAAAGAGAGAAGGGAGAGGGGGAAGGCGGTGGCGGAAGAGAAGCCGGATATCCACACGATCCGTTTCTTCGCGCTGGTCGACTCCTTCTACCACGCCGCGATGGCCTTTCTCGGCAAGATCGCCGACCCGACGACCGGCGCCGTGGAGCGCGATCTCGACAAGGCGCGCATCTACATCGATTTCCTCGCGACGCTCCAGGCGAAGACCAAGGGAAACCTCATCCGCGCGGAAGCGGATCATCTGGAGCACATCCTCGCGAACCTCCGCCTGAACTACGTGGACGAGCGGGAGGAAGCGGCGAAACGGGCGCCGGAGAAGTCCGAAGACGCCCCCGCCGGCGATTCCGCGAAGGACCGGCCGGGGAACGGCGGAGGATCGTGAAGCCTTTTCGTTTCTTCCGACCCGCCGGAGGAGCCGCGCTTCTCGTTCTCTTGCTCGCGGGAAGCTCCTCTGGAGCTCCACCGCGCGCGGCTTCCGACGAGCTTTCTCGCCCCCGCGGGCTCTGGCTTGGCGAGGTCCGGGACGCCTCCGTGCTCCCCCGGCGCGCCTACTACGTGCATTTCGGCACCGGCTATCACCGGATCTCCCTCCCGGTCGAGGGGTCCGCGCGGTCCGATCGGGCGGAGAGCGCGCACGCGAGGCTCTTCCTCGCCTACGCTCTGATCGGGGGGCGGGTCGATCTCTCGTTCGCCTTCGATGCGCGAGGCACCCGTTTCGAGCCGGCGGGGGCGGAGGGAGGAGCGGCGACCCCGGCGACATCCTACGGGGACATGGGGGACAGCCGCCTCGGCGTCCGCTTCGCGCTCCCCGCCATCGCGCGCCGCCTCCGCGCGTCGGCGGAGGCCTTCGCGAACGTCCCGACCGGAAACCCGGACAAGGGCTTCTCCGCCGACGCAACGGACGGCGGAATCCTCCTCGGGCTCGCGTACCGAGGGAACGGCTTCCGAGTCCATCTTCAGACGGGATACAGAGTTAACCGAAACGAGACCGAGGGGGCTCTCCTCTATCCGCTCTTCTACCCTCAACTGGGCCCCGGCGAGGACGATACGCAAAACGATGCCCTGATCCTGCGGGGCGCGCTCGAGATCCACTCCCGGAGAGTCGATCTCTTCGCCGAGGTCCTGGCGGACCGGCTCCCGAGGTCCGGCGTCGTCTCGGCGCGCGAGAACGTTCTCGAGCTCGCTCCGGGCATTCGGGTCCGCCTGCGGCGCGGGCTCCATCTGTCGGGGCAGGCGGGGTTCTCTCTCTCCCGCGATGATCCGAGCACGACCGCTTGGGCGCCTCCGGAGCTTCTTTTCCCCGATTGGCGCGTCTCGCTCGGCGTTCATTGGATCGGGATTCTGGGAGGAACGGACGAGGACGACGACGGCGTCCCGGATGGTCTCGATCGGTGTCCCGATGAGCCGGAGGACTACGACGGGTTCGAGGATGACGATGGTTGTCCCGACAGGGACAACGATCGCGACGGCATCCCCGACGCATGGGACAAGGCGCCGCTCGACGCGGAAGATCGCGACGGATTCGAGGATGAGGACGGCGTCCCCGATGTCGACAACGACGAGGATGGCATCCCCGACGCGGAGGACTTCTGCCCCGACGAGGCGGAGGACATGGACGGCGATCGCGACGAAGACGGATGTCCGGACTTCGATCCCGCGCCGGAATCGCCGCAACCTGAAACTTCTCCGGAGGCCGGCAAAAACCCTTGACACGGCTCGGCGCTCCTGATAGCTTCGCCGCGTTTTTCCGGCGATGACGCGCGGAAGGGACGGAACGTGCGTTCATTCGACATCGACACATCGGGTTCGAGCCGCGCGATGAGCGAGCGGGCCCCATCTCTCTCACCTCGCGGCTCCGAAACCCTCTCCGCCGGGCGAACGGCAACCGAGAGAAAAGCCCTAAGAGATTCCGCGAAAGGGCCGAAACTACGGAAAGGCCGCGAAAGGACTTTTTTGTTGACAAGCCTTTCGGGGCGTGTGAAAGTGTCTCCGATTTTCTGGAATGGGGACATTCCGAGGGAGAAGAAGAGTAGAAATCTCATTGAGTTGGAGACTAGTTCGCAGATAAAGTATGCCTGATCTTTCGGGCGAGCCGAAAGGGAAGTCCGAGAGACCATACCTTTTTCTGCGCATGGCGAACAGGCTTGGAGAGCTTGGTTTTGCGGAAACGTTGGATGCAGGAGGAACAAGGTGGAGAACGGCTCGAGAACAAGCGTTATCCCGCTTTCCTGTCGGAAATTGAAACCTCGCGGCGGGCCGGTAGCCCGTTCAAAGGAGGGCGAGAAGATGTCTGATCGCTTGGGACGTCTGATCCTGAATTCGTTGGTCGGAGCGTTGCTCGCGGTGTCCCTTTTCGCGAGCGGCGCGGACGCTCTTCCGCGGCCGGGTGGCCCCGCGATCATCGACGCGGCGTGGGACGGGACGAGCAGCCTGTACACGGTCTTCAACGAATCGACCGTCTTCGGCTCGGTGCAGGTGACGGACATCGATTTCACCGACACGACGATTGCCGCGGCAGGCGGCGCCTTCTCCGGAGACATGATCGAATGGACTAGCTTCGTCAGCAACGTGCCGGACAGCACGGACAGCGTCTTCATTAGCTGGATCGAGGCGATCGCGTCCTCTCCGGATCAGCTCCTCTCGAACGAGGCGACCCCGATCCCGATCAACAAGGGGCCGATCATCCGTTCGGCGGTGCTCACGACCAACCTGGACGACGATCCGACGAACGACGTTCTGGTCGTGATCCTCTCCGAGGCGGCGAGCAACGTCGACTCGACCGACTTCGCGTTCAGCATGGCCCTCTCGGACACCGCGCTGAACGTGGTCGGCGGTCCGACGACCTACATACTCGCGAACTTCCGCTTCGCCACGGCGCCGGACAGCGCGGTCCAGCTCCTCCCCTACATCACGACGATCGCCTTCCGGGCGGGGAACGACGTGGAGAACGCAGCGGGGGACACCGCGACCTCGCGGGTCTTGCACCGGATCACGAGCGCCGAGGGGGCGTACATCCTCGATGCGGCGTACGACTCGCTGAGCACGCCGGGCCTCGGGGACGACACCCTCTACATCGTCTACAACATGCCGGTGCGCGCGGACACGATCAACCTGAACGACGTCACGACGATCGACCGGACCGACTTCACGATCGGCGGGACCGGAACGCTCGACCTCACCGGCGCGAACCCGGATCTCTCGGAGCCGGTCGAGCAGCCGTGGACGCCGTGGGTCGTCCGCTTCACGAACCCGGCGACCGGAGCGGCCGCGGGCGACAACATCCGGCACTCCGCGACGGACGTGATGCAGAACGACATGTGGGACCCGAACACCGACACGCAGGCCAATACGGTCTCTCTCGGGCCCATCATTCTGGCCGCTCTCTATAAGGACAACCTGACGGGCGGACAGGACTCGGTCATCGTTCACTTCAGCCAGCAGGTGACCGGCTCGACCGTTCAGGACGGAGCGTTCCTCATCCGCGGGTTCACGCCGAACGGCGCCTCGAACTGGGTGGGGACCGGCCGGCGCTTCGCCCGCCGAATCAACGACAACTCCTGGTCCGAAGGCGCGACGATCGCGATCAACACCGGCGCGGCGACCCCGATCGAGGGCTCGGCCTCCGGCGAGGTCGCGACCTCCAGCGTCCGTCATCCGGTCCGCTACAACAACCCGCCGACGATGTCGGACATCATTCAGGTCCGCACCGATCTCGTCCGCGAGTTCTCCTGGCCGAACGACTCCTCGATCGCGCGCATCGCGTGGCGCGAGTCGGCCGGCACGGATCGCGTGAAGTACTACAAGCTCTTCACCCGGATCGGGGCCGCGGTCACCGACACGTTCGTGACCGCCAACTGGAACCGCGGGATCCCGGTCTTCAACCCGACCCCGAACCGGGACAACCCGATCATCGCTTACCTCAACATCACCCCGGACAGCGTGGTCTCGAACCGGGACGTGATCGAGGACGGCGACATCATCCACGTCGGGATCGTGGGCGTGGACTACAACGGCAACTACGGCGTGATCAACTTCGCCGGAACGCAGCAGGCGATCGCCCTGCAGCAGACGTTCGTGGCCGGGCACATCGACGACATCCGCGACTGGATCCTGGCCGGCGATCCGAAGTTCGATCAGGACGACAACGTGATCCACGTGATCGGCCGTTGGAACGCGGCCGGCACGCTGAACGACTCGATCTACGCCGACTCCGGCTCTGTCGAGGCGAACGCGAAGGTGGTCGTCTACGGGGACGCGGCCCTCACCGAGACGCTGGCCGTCGCGAACGCGAACGGCGGCGGCGCGTGGGGCCCGGTCAACATGGGCCACGACAACGGAGACGACGACAACTTCGTCTGGCTCGTCGCCTACGACCAGTGGGGGAACGCGAGCGATCCCTTCGCGCACCTCAACGACATCTTCTCGGCGCGCATCGGGAACATGGTCGATCCGTACAACCCGCTCCGCATCTACGCGAACGGCGACTCGATCGTCGTGAGGCTCGACTTCTCCGGAGCGGGCGACACGATGACGGTGAACCCGCTCGCGCTCGACCCATTGCTTACTTATCTGAACCTCGCGGCTTCCCGCGGCCGGATGTGGGCCGACTTCTCGAAGGTCGACACCTACACCGGCAACGACTCGATCGCGTTTAAGAACTGGCTCGCCGACCAGACCGACAACGACGATGACTGGGACACGACGGCCGCTGATGGCGACACGTACCAGCCCTTCGCGAACCAGAAGAACTGGCCGGAGCCGTTCATCGACGAGAACGGAAACGGCGTCTGGGATCTCGGCGAGGAGTTCTGGAACATCGCCGACACCGCCTACACGAACCACGGCGGCAACAAGCTCTACAACATCGGCGACGGGAACCTCGACTACAACGATCCGGAGGAGCGTCTCTTCTGGGCGGTCCTCGACACGATCCGCGCGTCCACCTCGGTGACCGACGAGTCGGGCCTCCCGAAGACCGAGACCGGCTTCGCGGTGATCAAGGACCTTCCGGTCATCGTGAACCTCATGGACTCGCACCAGAACCTCGCGCTCGACACGATGCTGATCGATCTCGATCAGGTCGCGCCCGAGGTCTGCTACATCTCGCGCGTCGAGCAGCAGGACAGCCGGTGGGACGTCGACGAAGAGACGAACATGCAGGAGCCAGGTCTCCAGATCTTCAAGATCGGGAACTGGATCGACCTGACGTTCGAGACCCCGTCCGACTCGCTGGTCGACTACCTCGTCGTTCAGATCAAGAAGAACGGCGGGTCGTGGACCGAGATGGCTCTCGACCCGAGGGGGGACAACGCCGGCGACGGCGGGTTCCCGGGGATCGATGGGTACGACGATGACGGCGACGGTCTCGCCGACACGGCGGACGTCGAGGTCAAGGCGGCGAGGAGCACTCCGCTCGCGGACGGCGTCGACAACAACAACGACGGGACGGTCGACAACAACGCCGACACCCTCTACACCCACTACATGCGCTGGGACGACGACGAGGACGGGATGATCGACGGCTCGACGATCTCCCAAAACGACGTCGACGGCCTCGCTCGGACCGGCACCGGCGTGGACTACATGCCGTGGCTCCTCGACGTGGCCAACTGGTGGGACCTGAGCGGCGACACGCTGAACGGGCTCGGCAAGAACCCGAACGGCCTGTACGGCGACGAGACCGTCTCCGCCGCCGACAGCGCGTTCCACTGGTATTTCCAGAACGGCTTCAACATCAACATGGGCCTTGTGGCCACCCTCTACGGCATCACCGACGCGGACACGTTCGAGATCCGCGCGGTGGCGTACGACTGGGTCGGCCAGTCGATCGGCCCGAAGATCGGCTACAACGACGACTCGGTCGCGGTCGGCCACTGGTACCTGCCGCCGTCGGCGACCGGTATCTGGTACAACCCGGCGAACCGGACCGGAAACTTCAATCCGGATAACTCGACGTCCGAGAAGTTCGTCCTCAACCTGACCGCCGAGGACGCGACGATCGACGTGGCGGCCTTCGGAGCCTACGACGTCAAGCCGCTCGCCGGCATCCAGGTGTTCGATTCGTACGACTCGACGCAGAACGTGCCGCCGACGCCGGCGACCTACTGGGTCCATGCGATCACGAACCCGGACGTCGTCGAGGTTCTCTTCGAGGCGTACAACTTTGCTACGTCAACCTGGGTCACCGCCGGCACGGATGACAACGCGCCGTTCGCGTACCTCTATACGGCGCCGATCATGGGGAACTCCCCGCCGGACAGCACGCTGGACGTCTACTTCCGCGTCCGCTCGAAGGACACGTTCGGCAACTGGGAGATCCTCGACACCACGCTCGCGACCTACGACCTCATGTTCACCGTGGTCGACGGCGTGATCCCGATCACGAACATCTCGTCGTGCGAGGTGCTCGGCGGGAACATCGACGCCGACCTCTCGAACGGTTGCGAGGTGCCGAAGGACTCGGTCGTGATCTTCCGGATCACCGGAGGCGATCTCGACGACCGGGACCTCACGGCGTTCACCGACGTGCCGTTCGTGCGGTTCGAGTACCGCAAGGTGACGTACGGGAAGACCGCCACCGCGTACGGCGATTGGGAGATCATGGGCTCGGTCACCGGAACGATCTCCGGCACCGACACGCTGGCCGACCTCTACCCGCCGGTCGCCGTGACGTGGAACACCGCGGACACCCTGATCACCGAGGGTGATTACGAGATCCGCGCGTGGGCGCGCGACGTCGAGGGGAACGACAACAAGCTCACGACCTTCATCTTCACGGCGAAGGTTCGCGAGACCGGGCTCCGGGCGTACATCGACCCACCGACCCGCCTCGACGACTCGACCTTCGCCCTCTACGCGAAGGTCTGGATCCACGACATCGAGGTCGACCGAGTCGACTTCGAGTACTGGTACGACCTGGACGCGGACGGCACGCCGAACGACGCGGGGAGCTACTGGGTATACATCACGAGGGACGACAACGACGACACGCTCTCCGCGGATCCGGGAGGCGACATCATCCTTCGGGAGGGTGCCGGGACGCTCCGGATGCTCGACAGCCTGCACGGCGTTTGGGGCGCGAACCTCTACCGTTCGTTCCCGACGAACATCAAGTATGTCGACTACGACGGGGACGGCTACTCGGAGCGTGACCCGATCGTGCGGGACGTGAACATGAACGGCGTCTACAACGTAGGCGACGTGGTGATCATCGGAACGCCGACGCTCGGGGACCCGCTCACCGCCTTCGCCGCGATCGAGTTCTACGCGGACGCCGACTCGAGCGACGCGTTCAACAACCCGGACTGGATCTTCCGCCAGAACATGGGCGGCTTCCTCCAGAACGGCCCGACCGACAGCCTCCAGCTCTGGATGGGGAACTGGAACGTGGCCGGCCTCGGAAGCCAGTACCTCGTTCGCGCGGTGGCGACCGACGAGCTCGGCAATACCGACACGACCTCCGCCGGCTCGCCGATCCCGTACGAGGTCATCTCGCTCGACACCGAGCCCCCGGCGGCGACGATCGCCGCGATCGCGATCGGTCACGGCGGCGAGAAGACCGTGGGCGCGGCGAATCTGAACAACCTGATCGTCGCGGGCGACAACGGGTTCATCGCCATCTGGGCGGAGAGCCCGGACACCGACGTCGACTACATTGTCTTCGAGTACTCGCTCGACGGTGGGGCGACCACACCGTGGCTCAGGCTGGACGTCAACGACGACAACGACTTCTTCGTCGACCTGGACGACACGACCGGGTTCACGCTCGGGGATGGGATCGTCCACGACCGGTACGCCGACGACACGACGTTCACGGTCACGCCGACGGACGTCCTTCTCCGAAACGGGATCGCGCCGGCGCTCGCCGACATGCTCGGCATGCGGATCTATCCGCTCATCACGGAGGACAGCCCGAACCTCGTCGACGACGACGGAGACGGGGTCGAGGGGGAGGATCCGAGCGACCCCGCGGATGACCTCATGCCTTGGTGCGTCTATCTCGACATCGATGCGCTGACGGCGGCGGGCTACTTCCACACCGACACGCAGGTTCTTATCCGGGCTCGTGCGACCGACAAGACCGGGAACACCGATCCGTTCCCGCACTACGTGTCGATCACGATCCAAGAGAACGTGCCGCCGGAGACGGACGTGATCTACGCCTTCTCGAACGGCGACACGATCGACGTGCTCGGCCCCGTCGCGGACGGCGACGCCGGCGACCAGCTCGGCGCGGACGATACGACCCTCGATCTCATGGTGACCGCCGAGGACACCACGACGGTCGACTCGGTGTATGTCTGGTTCCGTCTGGATCCTTGCTACTACACCGATCCGGACCTCAACATCTTCAACAACCCGTGGACGCGCGCGAACGTCCCGGCGGACGCGGTCTACCCGTACACGTTCGCCTGGAACATCAGCGGCCTCACGGACGGGCGCTATCAGTTCTCGATCGGGGCGACCGACGAGGAGCTGAACACGACGCCTCCGCATCTCAACCCGTACGAGTTCGGCCGGCTCTCGACCGAGGCCGTGATCGACACGGCGGCTCGTCCTCTCGCCAAGGCGGCGGCCGAGGACATCCACTACACCGACACGGTTCTCGATTGGGTGACGCGGGGAAGCGAGCTCTGGATCCGGGCCAAGCTGAGCGACTCGCAGAACGCGGCGGATCCCGAGAAGGCGGCGGTGTACTTCTGGTACGCGAACCGCGTGCTCGACGAGGTCCTCACGGTCCAGAACTTCTATCCGTACATCTCCACCGCCTTGCTGGCCGGGGCCATCCAGGGCGACGAGACGAACTACGCGTACTCCGTCGACGTCGCGATCGACACCGGCGCGGCCGATGTGGTCTGCACGTACCACACGCAAGCCCACTTCGACGCGCTGGCGAGCCCGACGAAGTACGACTTCACGATCGTCGGCGGCAACAAGATCAAGTTCGGGGCGCAGCTCTCCGCGAACGACGTGGCCTACGCGAGCTACAACTTCGGCCCGTGGTATCCGATCATGGACACCCCGGACGACGACGTCGACGCGAACGGGTTCTTCACGACCGCGTGGGATCCGACGAACCCGGTTCCGATGCCCGCCTCGCAGTACACCGACGCGTATGACCTGATCGCGACGGTCCGGTACGACTTCGGCGGCTCGTGCGGGTTCGCGCTCAACGAGATCGCGTTCTCCGAGAGCAAGATCGTTCTTCTCAAGCGGACGGAAGGCCCGGAGGTCACCCTCCACGGCTTCTTCTGGGATTGCTGCGGCTCGGATGGGACTCTCTACAACCACGTGGGGAACCCGCTCACACGCACGACGGACGATCATCAGAAGAGCAAGCTCTGCGGCATCGAGTACGACGCGATGGTTCTCGTCGACTCGGTCGAAGCGGACTCCGTGAAGATTCGGTTGGACAACAGCAGCGTCTACTACTCGCTCACGCGGTACGTCACGGGCGACACGCTGCTCCTCACGATCTCGATGAACGAGGAAGACTTCCTCGCCGACTCGCTGGCGATCTTCTCCGGCTCGATCGAGAACGTGCGGCTCCTCTGGAACACGGGCGGCCCGAGCAAGTACTTCGCGATGTACGACGACGGCGCCCACAACGACGGAGCGGCCGGCGACGGCTGGTGGTCGGCGCGGGTTCCGATCGTGGTGAACGCGGGCACCCAGGTGTTCGCGTACAAGTTCGACATCGACATGTCGGGCGACGAGCACGGCGTGTTCGATGATCCGCGGAACAACACCTCGTCGGTCACGATCCCGTCCGACTTCTGGCACACGAACCTCCCGCGAACGGCCCTCCCGAACGGCGCTCACACCGTGACCGCCTACGCGTGGGGGAACGAGCAGGTCGGGTCGAACGACGAGAGCGCGCAGGGCCCGAACTACTTCATCATCGACTGCGTGGATCCGTGCGTGACCGACCTCTACGTGCTGCCGAGCATCATCGGGACCTCGGGCCCGTGCTCGCTTCTCACGCTCGTCGCGGTGATGAACGACTGCGGAAGCGAGATCACGGAAATCCTTGAGGACTACTACGTCTCCTTCCAGTTCGCGACCGACGAGTCGAAGACCCGCTGGGTCGAGCTGCACGGGGAGACGGTCTTCTCGGTCGAGGACGGGTGGGTGTTCACCGGCGCGTGGCCGGCGATCTACTACCCGGGCAGCGATCATATCGACAACGACAACGACGGCCTCACCGACGAGGAGGACGAGAAGGACTACACCTTCAGCCTCCGCGTCGTGGCGGTGGACGACACGTGGAACGTCACGATCTTCGAGCAGGGCGAGGTTCGCCTCGACATGAACCCGCCGACGATCGTCATGACGAGCCCGGCGCAGGGGACCGTGGTCGCCTGGGGCGACACGCTCACGATCTGCGCGATGCCGGCCACGGCCGAGGACGCCGTCGGTCTCGACTACTTTGTGTTCTATTTCGTGGACTCGACGGGCATCCCGCAGGAGATCGACCCGACCCCGCTCGACAACACTGATCCGGAGCGGGTGCCGGCGAACGGCGCGAACGAGGTCTGCGTCAAGTTCGCTACGAACTGGCTCAGCCTCGAGCGCGACCAGTACGTCCAGTTCGTCGCGCTCGCCGTCGACTCGGCGTGCAACAAGTCGCCGTACCCGACCCCGATCATCGCCGCGGTGAACGACGTGACCGGCCCGAGCGCGTGCGTCGTCTGGTTCATCGACTGCGACACGACCTACGTCGCGGATCCGCACCTTGCGGTGAGCGGCGAGGACGTGACCGTCGTCGGCAAGATCTTCCCGAACGACCCGATGGAGTTCTCCATCGTCGAGTTCTGGGCGCAGCCGGTCGGTGGGACCGCGGTTCTCGAAGGGGTTCAGTCGATCACGGGCGCTCCGCCCGCGGGAGGCTTGATCTACTTCTCGTGGAACGCCGACGTCTACGCTGATTCCGGCGAGACGGCCGAGGTCGATGTGTGGATGCTCGCCCGCGATCTCGACGGGAACCCGGATCCCACGCCTCTCAAGGTGCGGGTCAAGGTCGACCGCGTGAAGCCCGCCGTGAACTACACGATCGAGAAGTTCGTCACGGCACTCTGGTACCACGACGACGACAACGATCCTTCGGGTCCGAAGGACTCGACGCTCGTCCTGACGCCGGATCCGGTGACGGGAGACCTCACCTTCCGCGTGCGGACCTCGCACTCGGATGTCCAGTCGATGGTTCTCCAGTACCGGAAGGCGGGAGACTGGTACGAGGATCTCGGCAACTGGCAGGACTTCACGATCAACCAGGTGCCGGTGTCCCTCGACTTCGAGCCGCAGCACACGCGGGTCGTCGGCGGCACGACATACTACTACTGGTGGTACAACATCGACGCGACGGTCGTGAACGCGATCGCCCTCGCGGACACGATCTACGAGTGGCGCGTCAAGGCGACCGACTACGCGTGCAACACGAACATTCTCGATCCGCAGTACATCACGGCGGCGTGGGACACGACCTCGCCGGTCTGCTCGTTCTTCGGGAACGACGCGATCGCGGACGGTTCGATTGGCCAGGTCGCGGCGGGTGACGATGTGATGCTCCGTCTCGTCGGCGTCGATCGCGAAGCGAGCGGCTTCGGGACCGACATCACCCACGCGGTCTTCTGGTATGTCGAGCCGTGGGTGGGCGGCGATACGGTGATCATCGGGTCCGCGAACGCGGTGCCCGACTCGATCGACTGCCCGTGCAACAAGTGGACGATGGAGATCGACTGGACGACGCCCGGCCCGCTCTGTCGGGACTGGACATTCACGGTCGGCTCCTGGATGTACGACACGCCGGGCAACATGGTGACCTGCACGCAGACGATCCGCGTCGAGGATCGGGACGCGCCCGTCGGGACGCGCCTCGTCGACGTGACCGGAAGCTGCACGTATCCGCGCTCGATCACCGAGACCGTGCTGAACAACACGAGCGTCAAGCCGATCCGCGTCAGCGGCAGCGTCAACCTGTTCGCCGTGACGGCCGGATGCGACAGCGGCGTCGCGACGGTCTACTTCGCGGCGGTGAACACCGCAGGCGACACGGTCTTCATCGGCTTCGACGACGCGGCCGCTCTCGGCCAGTACAGCGCGGCTTGGAACACTCTCGAGCTCGACGCGTACGGCGAGCTCCTCTGGCCGGACGGAGCTTACAAGGTCATCGTTTGGGCCGTGGATCTCGAGGACAACCGAGAGATCCCGACCCGCGTGTTCAACTTCGTGGTGGACAACACCGAGCCGATCGTGAAGGTCACCTCGCCCGGATCGCCGGGCACCACCTCGATCCCGGTCGAGCGTGGCAGCCAGGTGCCTCTCACGGCGGCCACGTACAGCGCGTGGACCGGCGGCCAGGTCACCACGAACGAGGACGTGATCGTCAACTGGTACATCCGCAACCACAACGACGCGGATTGCCAGGACGGCTGCGAAGAGTGCTGGACCTTCATGAGCGCCGACAACGGCTTCTACGGCGTGGACGAGACGGACGCGAATCCGGACTCCACGCGGCCGTACAGCTGGGAGTGGGCGACCTGGCGGAACCTGCCGAAGCTCGAGGTCGGCAACGAGTACGACATCATCGCGGTCGGCGAGGACCTGGTCTGCAACATGCAGGACATCTGCGACGCGTGGGCGGCCGGCGGCGGCATCACGATCAAGGTCTTCGACAACACCGCGCCTTGCGCGACGATCACGCACCTCTACCGGAACGTCTGCGACATGGAAGCCGTGGAGCAGCCGGTGCGCGAGAGGGTGCGCGGTCTCGCATCGCTCCGGGCGACGATTCTCCGCGGAGATTCGGACGTCGAGGGCGTGCGCTTCGAGTACTCGACGAACAACGGGCAGACCTGGATCCTGGCCGACCAGGATCTCGTGTTCCCCGACTCCTCGAACCTCTGGGCGTGGACGCTCGGGAACTGGGACAGCGACCAGATTGCCGAGGGGAACATTCTGTTCCGCGCGGTGGCGTGGGATGATGTCGGCAACGCGTGCACGAGCTCGCCGACGATCACCCTCATCATCGACCGGACGCCTCCGGTGATCACGGCGGTGGCTCCGACGAACCAGGCTCGATGCCCGTTCCGGTACAACCCGAACGGCGAGCACATCGTGCCGCTCATCGTGACCTCGTCGCCCGACCAGTCGAAGCATCCGGAATTCCTCTACTTCGAGTGGAAGCTCTCCGTGGAGAGCGACTCCTCCGAGTGGTCGAGTGTCGGGATTCAGGAGTGGCGCTTCGACCACGGGACCGGCTACTACACGGGTACGTGGAACGCCGATCTTGGCCTCTATGACCTCGGGAGCCATAAGGTCGACTTCCGGGTCGTGGCCTCCGACAGCGCGTGCAACGAGATCAAGACGGTCATCGCCCGCGAGGTGGTGATCGACATCGACGATCCGGTGGTCGCGATGACCCGGGTCGAGGTGACGCGCGCCGACGAGAACAACGAAGAGACGACCGTGGTCTTCCCGGTCAGCAACGGTCTCATCATCGACATCACGAAGGGCGAGCCCGTGAAGCTCTTCGCGACCGTGTGGGACGACGAGCGGAACATTCCGGAGCCTCTCGAGACCGGAATCGACTCGGTCTTCTTCGAGGTCTCCGCTGATTCGAACGGAACGTGGTACCACATTGACCTCGGCACGCCGGACGAGGGCGAGGGGATCTACTCGGCCTCGTGGAACACGACCGCTCTCGAGCCGGGCGACTACTACGTCCGGGCGCGCGCGATCGATGAGTGCAAGAACGTGGGTCTCTCCGGCTGGATCATCGTCCACGTGATCGACAACGTCCCGCCGCGCGCCGCGGTGATTTCGTGGGCGCCTTGCGTCCTGAACGACATCAACGTGACCACGCGGGTCGTTGTGTACGCCACCAAGTGGTGCACGCAGCAAGTGGACGAAGTGATGTTCCAGTACCGGCCGTATCGCGCGATGGGCAAGGACGCGGACGAGTTCGCCGGCGAGGCGGACGCCGACGGCTGGATCACCTTCGGGCTCCAGAGGCAGAGCGTCTACGATGACTCGCTCTGGTACGCCGCGATGGAGATCGGCCCGATGACCCGCTTCCAGATCGGCGACACGCTCGACCTTCGGGCGGTCGCGATCACGCTGAAGCCGAGCCAGACCGACGGGCGCCGTGCTCTACTTCTCGACGCGCATCCGCCGATCACGACGGCTCGCATCGTGGCGAAGCGGTTCGGGCGCGATCTCGAGCCGGTCCATCCGAGCAGCAGGCCGTGGATCGCGATCAACCGGACCGAGCTCCTGCCGCCGTACACGACCGACTTCCTGGTGGAGGTCGAGGTCGACTCGATGATCGACGAGGACTGGGTCAGCATCGCCAAGCCTTGGGTTCTCGTGAACGCGGTTCGCAAGAACAATCCGGGCGAGTGCTGGGGCTACGAAGAGATCGTCGAGATGGATCCGATGAACGCGGGTCCGGATCTCGATCCGTACCGCTGGATGGGCGCGACGGCGAGGGGTCTCCTCGACTCGATCGGCTGCGGCGGGTACGTGTACATCAACGCCGCCGTCGTCGAGGACAGCGGACAGGCCGGACGCGACGTCCGCGTGGACGTGGTGCGGCAGACCATCGCGGTCCACGAGGTGGACAGCCGCGGGACGCGCGGTTGGCGTTCGATTCCGGGCGACGATCGCCTGAGCGTCACGATCCCGGCGCAGGATGGCATCCTCGGCGCCCTCCTCATGACCAAGACCCCGACGCCGAACAACCCGCAGTGGGAGGATCAGCGGTTCTGGCTCCGTCCGTTCGGACAGGCGTACAAGATCCGCATGATCGACTGCCAGGGCGCGGGTTGCCGGACCTTCAACGACGGGTACTGGGCGGAAGTCTCCATCAAGTACTCCGAGGAAGACCTCTGGGTGAAGGATTACCTCGGCCGCGACGTCAAGATCGACGAGTCGAGCGGAATCCTGGTCGGCTGGTGGGACGACGGGTACTGGAGCGGCTACGAGCTGAGCGAGGTGCGCGTCGATACGGCGGCGAACACGGTGACCTTCCTGGTGGCGAGCCTCTGCGATCCGGACGTCTACAGTCTGGTCGGGATCACGGGTGGCTACCAGGTCGACATGTACCCGTGGTGCGACGGCTACACGAGCCAGTCGCCGGTCGTCACCGCGACGATCACCGACTTCCTCGGCAGCTACTGGTCCGATGGGGACGACATCGACGAGGCCGACACTCGGATCTTCATCGACGAGATGCTCGTCGCCTCCGGCAACGACGACGATCCGGATCGGGATGATCCGGAAGACTACGTCGGGTACGCGATCGGGAACGGCACGTTCACGATCGAGCACATGGAGGATTCGGAGCTGCGCACGGTCTATACCTACCGCCACTCGACGCTCCCCGAGCATCGTTTGAGCGGCGGGCAGCACGTGTTCCGCATCCAGTATCGCAACGACGACGAGGACTACTGGCACACGATCGAGAAGCCGTTCATGGTCGACGTGGTTCCGGTCATGGCCGAGTTCCACGGCGGCTTCCTGAGCGGCCCGTGCGTGAACGCCGTGGACTGCTACGTCGGCGGGAACGCGCACCAGATCCAGGTCACGCTCACCGACTACGAGTCGGGCGTGCTGACCCAGGAGAGCCGGATCGCGGCGGTCCTCAACATCATCTACGGCTCGCTGAACGAGTTCCTCGGCGGGCGGCTGTTCGACGGGATGGATATCACGTTCACCCCGAACGAGGACGGGTTCGGATTCCACATCACCTGGAGCGACACGGTCATCATTCCGATCCAGGACATGGGGCTCAAGATGGACGTCTGGCTCGTCGACAACGAGGACGACCAGCACGACATCGACGAGTACATGGAGCGGAAGCTGATCCAGGCCGGCACGCCGGCGATGTTGGTCTTCGATCCGCCGATCTGTCCGTACTCGGATCCGTCGCGCTGCAACAACCAGACGTACTACGATCCGAGCGATCGGCTGAAAGTCTCGCTGCCGCTCACCGCGAACCTGAAGAAGTACGATGGGCGCGAGATCGAGGTCGTCCTTTACAGCTCGAAGATCGAGCACATCGGCATGGATTCGAATCTCGGCCAGCTGTTCGGCCTCGGCGGCGGCGGCGGAGATGACGACGACGAGGAGTTCACGAAGTACGTCTTCGGTCCGTTCGACTGCGTCGGGAACGTCGGGTCGGCCTACGTGGCCCGCCGGTTCATCGTCGACGCGTCGGCGCCGCAGATCGTCTTCTCCTCGCCCGGCTCCGGCGCCGTGGTGACCCCGGGGAGCGAGATCCCGGTCGTCGCGGCGTTGGTCGACAGCTCGGGCGCGGGCTCCGGGTCGGGCGTCCGCTCCTCCTCGCTGTGCGCGACCCTTAGCGGCCCGAAGGGGCAGGCGTTCAACTTCTGTCCGGAGACCTTCGATCCGGGCGACACGGCGAGCACCGACTCGACGGTCGCGAGGAACGCCAAGGCGGTCGTGAAGCACGTGAAGAGCTGGAGCATCACGGGCGACAAGCTCGATATGGTCCTCATCGGTCTGGCGGACCCGGGCCAGTACTCGCTCCGCTTGGAGGGCGAGGACATGATCGGCAACCCGTTCGTCGCGACGCAGCACTTCACCGTGGGCAGCCTGGCTCTCGGGATCACCGACCCGTACGTTTACCCGAACCCGTTCGATCCGACGAAGGATCGGGCGACGATCCACTTCGTCCTGGGCGGCTACCGGAGCTCCCAGGTGTCGGTGAAGATCTTCGACTTCGCCGGAGATCTCGTGTACGCGATGCCGACGGGGATGTATCAGCCGGGCATCGTGGAGATCGAGTGGTCTGGTAGCACGAAGGGCGGCACGCAGGTCGCGAACGGCGGGTACATCGCCCGCATCACCGTGGACGACGGTGCCGGCACGAAGACCGAGAACGTCAAGATCGCGGTCCGCAAGGACTAGTCGATAAGCGGGGCCCGGGGGGGCGCGGAAGCCCCCCCGGCCGTCCCCGCCTTCGAGGGCCGGAAGGGGCTCTGGAAGGCGGGGAGGGCGCTTCCAAAGGGGGAGGCCCTCTTCGATGATCGAAGGACAGGCGATTCGAAAGAGCGTTCGAGAGAAAGGTCAGGTAGTTTTGGATTCAGCGGCTTTCACGAAAGGGACTCACTTCGAGCGGTCGCTCGCGGATTGCCCGAAGACCAGGTGTGATCCCTGCAAGAGGAGGATCGGCAAAATGCGGTATCAGGGCAAAGGTGTACCGTTTCTCGCGGTTGTCGGGTCCGTCGTTCTCCTGATGGCCACCGTCGGCCTCGCCTTCGCCGACTCGAACCACGCGGCGGCGTACAGCCGGATCGGCGTGGGCGCGCGTGCGCTCGGCATGGGCGGCGCCTATGTGGCCGTTGCGAACGATCCGACCGCCACCGTGTGGAACCCGGCCGGGGTCGCCCGCGTCGACAAGATGGCGTTCACGTTCATGTACACGGGCGGCTACGAGTTCGACCGCGCGCACAACTTCTTCGGCTACGCGCACAGCTTCTCGCTCGCGTCCGTCGGTATCGGTTGGACGAATGCCGGCATGGACGGGTTCGAGAGGCGCTCGGTCGTCGGACCCTCCCAGGGCGAGTTCGACATCTCGGACAACCTCATCCTCCTCACGCTCGCGCGTCAGTACGGTCCCTTCGGCTTGGGAATCACCGGGAAGATCTTCGACCAGAAGATCGACGGCGAGTCGGAGTCCGGCGGCGGCGTCGACCTCGGCGCGTTCTTCGAGGCGGGGCGCCGCGTCAACTTCGGCATCGCCCTTCAGGATCTCGCTTCGGAGATCGGGGACGACGAGGTTCCGTACAACGTGCGCGCCGGCTTCGCGGTAAACCCGATCGGCGACCTTCTCCTCGCGGCGGACCTCGAGCATCTCGAGGATGATCAGACCGTGTGGCACGTGGGCGGCGAGGCATGGTTCGAGTACTATCCGGGCTATCTCCTCGCGGTTCGCGCGGGCGTGATGGACATCGGGCGCGACCACCAGGACAACGGCTATTCGGTCGGTTTGGGTCTCAAGGTTCCGCGCTTCTACGGGATCGGCCTCGACTATGCGTTCGTGGACGAGATGGAGGAGTCGTTCGGCAACAACCACCGCATCTCTCTGAACCTCGCGTTCGGCGAGAGCGAGAGAGACCGGGACGGCGACGGCATCCCCGACTATCTGGACAAGTGCCCGAACGATCCGGAAGACTTCGACGGCTTCCAGGACGACGACGGCTGCCCCGATCTGGATAACGACGGGGACGGGATTCCGGATGAGCTCGACCTCTGCCCGGATGAGCCCGGATTGGCCGAGAACCACGGCTGCCCGAAGGAGCCCGACCGGGACGGCGACGGGATCCCGGACAGCGAGGACAAGTGCCCGGACCAGCCGGAGGACTTCGACGGCTTCGAGGACAAGGACGGCTGCCCGGACCCGGACAACGACCAGGACGGCATTCCGGACCACAAGGACAAATGCCCGAACAGCGCCGAGACCTTCAACCAGTTCCAGGACGAGGACGGGTGCCCGGATATCGCTCCGCGGGAGACCCTCAAGAACTGCAACTTCGAGTTCAACAAGGCGGTCCTTCTCCCCGGCTGCGAGCAGATCCTCGACGAGCTGGTCCGCTCGATGAAGGCGAACCCGGACATCATGATCGAGATCCAGGGACATACGGATAACGTCGGGTCGGCCTCCTACAACCAGCAGCTTTCCGAGAAGCGCGCCGGCGCGGTGATGCAGTACCTCATCGACCACGGCATCAACGCGGCTCGGATGAAGGCGACGGGGAAGGGCGAGAGCACCCCGCTCACCACCAACAACACCGAGGCGGGTCGCCTCGAGAACCGCCGCGTGGAAATCCACCGGCTGAACTAATGACCGATTTCGTTGCTTCGGGGGGCGCCGATTGCCGGCGCCCCCTTTTCGTTGGAGGGAGGCACGTCCGCTCAATCGTTTGACGGGGGCGCTCAAGATTTGGCCGCTTCCGCACATCCCCTCGTGCCAAGAGACCGGTCCGTGCCCAAGAGACCGCCTCTGAGCGCGAAAGGAACCCTGGAGCGAACGATCGGGGCGGGGGAGATCAAGGGGGGGCCCCCAACCCCTCGGGGAGGTGTCGCGTGGACCGGAGGAGCGTCCGATGCCCGCGCTGCGGGGCTGAGGTCGAGAGGCGGCGGAACCCGTTTCCGACGGTCGACTTGATCCTCATGGACGCCGGTCGCTCGGGCGTCTTTCTGGTGGAGCGGAAGAACCCCCCTCACGGATGGGCGCTGCCGGGAGGCTTCGTCGAGTGGGGGGAGAGCCTCGAGGAGGCCGCGCGAAGGGAGGGGGAGGAGGAGACATCGCTTCGGATCCGGGTCGAGGAGCAGTTCCGCGCCTACGGGGATCCGGACCGCGATCCGCGCTTCCACACGATCACGGTGGTCTTCGCCGCGGTCGGAACGGGGGACGCACGCGGAGCGGACGACGCGAGGTCCGTCCGCTTCTTTCGATGGGAGGAACTTCCGGAGAAGATGGCATTCGACCACCGGGGGATCCTGGGTGAGTTTCTACGATTGCGGGCGTGATGCTCCCCGCGCGAAGAGGGCGAACCGAGGGCTCCTGGATGATCCCCGGAGCGGCGAGACAGGGATCGAGGAGATCGTGAGGGAGGAGCGATGAGCGAGGCGAGATCCGGCTGGCTGCGAAGAGCGGCTATCGTCTATCTCTGCGTGACGATCCCGCTCGCTCTCATTGCCGGGCTCATCCGAACTGTGATTCTGCTGATACAGACGAATCATCCGGCCCGCTATCTCTTCGATACGGCATCGGCAAACGCTGGGATCGCCTTCCTCCCGGGGCTGGCCCTCCTTCCGGTCTTCCTCGCCGCCTGCACGGCGTTTCGGCTCTCACACCGGCTCGCCCCGAACGCGGCCGGCGCATACGGGGCCCTCCTCGGTGTCTTCCCCGGTTTCTGGCTTCTCACGACCCCGATCGGCTTCTGGGAGCCGGTCTTCGCGGATCCGCTTTCGCTCATCAAGCAGACGGGCTTCTGGGGCGCGGTGTTCTTTGTCGTCGGCGCGGTGGTTCGGACGTTCATCTCCGTCGCTTCCTTCGGGCGCTCGGTTCGAAGGAGTCTCCTCGCCGCAGCGCTTCTTCTCGCGATCCTCGGTCTGCTGCGGATCGTTCCTTATCTCGATCCATCGTCCGGCGCGCATCCTCTCGCCGAGCGCCCATCCGCCCGCAATCGCCCGAACATCTTCCTTGTCCTCGTCGACACGCTCCGGCCGGACCATCTCTCCGTCTACGGCTATGATCTCCCGACGAGCCCCGAGGTAGACGCTTTCGCCCGCGAGTCGGTTCTTTATGAACGAAGTTTCTCGCAGGCCCCCTGGACCCGGCCCTCGTGCGCCAGCCTCCTCTCCGGGCTTTACCCACCCGAGGTCGGCACCCGCAAGCTCTGGGATGCGCTTCCGTCCGAGGTGCCGATCCTTCCACAGTACCTCAAGGTCGAGGGATACGCGACAGCGGGAATCATCTCGAGCGTACAGGTGAGCCCGGTCTTCGGCTTCGACAAAGGCTTCGACCTCATGGACATCGGGAACACCAGACTGAAATGGGCGGGGCTCACCATCCCCAAAGTCCGGCTCGGGCTCTCGAAGCGCTCGACCACATATCCGCGGTACAACGCCGAGCAGTTGACGAAGAGGGCGATCGAGTGGATCGAGGCGAATCGGGAGAAGGGACGACCGCTGTTCATGTATCTGCACTATGCCGATCCGCACGCGCCCTACCGCCCCCCGGGCGAGGGGGACCGGTGGCGCCGGTTCGCGCGGGGAGAGGGAAGACTGATTCCCACCCCAAGGGACGCGCCGCCGATGGACGGGACTCCTTTGTCGAAGGCCGAGGCGGACGCGCTTGTCGCGCAGTACGATGCCGAGGTCGCCTATTTCGACCGGCACTTCGGCCGGCTTGTCCGACACCTGGAGGAAACCGGGCTCTTTGAGGGTGCGCTCGTCGTCTTCACCTCGGATCACGGCGAGGAATTCGGGGAGCACGACGGGTGGGAGCATGGCCACACGCTCTACAACGAGCTCCTGCACGTACCTTTGATCGTGAAGTTTCCCGCGGGGGCGGGGCCGGAGCCCGGAAGCTGCGAGGAGAGGATGGTTGGTCTCGTGGATGTTGCCCCCACCATAAGGGATCTTCTCGGGGCCGAGTGGGATGTGGCGGGATGGCGAGGGCGTAGCCTCCTCGATCCGGATCTCGGCCGAACCGTCTATGCCGCGAACGGTTCGCCTGCACTGCGAGCGCTGTACGCCGGGGTGGGAAAGCTGATCCAGGAATACGGACCGAACGACGAGCTCCTCCACGAGCGGTTCTACCGGCTCGATAGAGATCTCGGGGAGCAGGCGGGGGAAGCTCCTGGCGCTTCCGGCGATTCCTTGATGCTCGAGATGATGAGGCGGATCATTCGGGAGGTCGAGGCAGCCGCTCTCCCCTCGGTCAAAGTGGACGTCTCTCCCGAGACCCGCGACGAGTTGAAGGCGCTCGGGTACGTGGAATAGGATCCGAGCCTCAACCCGACTTGGTCCGGTCGGTCCGGTTGAATCGATGTAGGATCGCGAATCAGAAGGTGTCAGTCCCAACGAATCCGGTAAACGAGGAGCGGGAAGTCCCCTTCCTCCGTGGCGACTGGCGTCGCGTACAGGTAGTCACTCCCCAGGTCCCCCGCGGGGAGCAAGATCTGCGGTCTTCTTGTTCCCCATCCGAGCTTTCCCGGCTTCCCCATAAGCGAGAGGACCTTGGTCCAGTCGCTTCCGTCTCGAGAAACCCAAAGATCCGTCGTCGGCTCCTCGCGTGTCCTCTCGCTATAGGCCGTCCTGTTCTCAAACGCCGTGCTGAAAACGAAGGTCCCATCCTTCAGACGGGTCGCGTAGTAGCTCGGCTTCCCCACGAAGCGAACATGCTCCCTCTTGTTTGTCGTGAAATCATAGCGGTAGATGCTCGACCCCTCGCGGTCGTCGTCGGAGCACCAGTAGAGGCATTCCTCCGCAGGGATTAGGGCGACAATCCTCCATCCTTGGTCGCCTCCGCCCAGCCGAGTCAGCCCGATTCTCTCTTCATCGATGAAGAAGAGAGCGCTCTCTTCGTCGCGATCCCCTGTGCACACCCAGAGCCGGTCCCGATACGGATCGTATCGAACGATATGCACATGAAAGATCTCTCCATATGGAAACTCGTGAAAGACGCTCCATTCGGTCCCGTCCTTCGTTCCCTTGAACAGCCGGATCGAGTGAGGCCTCGGAGAGCAGTCGTACTCGCCGAAGTAGACATCGTCGTTCCGATCGACGGCGGCGCCGTGCATGAAGGGAAGGGCGATGCCCTCTTTCTTGATGTCGAGAACCGAATGGAAGGACTTCCCTCCATCAGTCGAACGGTAGATATGATTGTAGAAGACAAGGATCGTTCCGCTCTTCAAGACCGCGAGGGTGCTCGGTCCGCGGTTCCGTCGAAGGTCGCGGACGAGGCGGAGGCGCGCGAGGAAGTCCTTTACACGCACCTCGCTGTTGGGATTGATCTTGGGGAGCTTTCCGAGTTCCTCGAACCGGATCCAACCTTCGCGGGATGGCTCTGTACGATATAGGTAGTGATCTTCGGTCGCGTAGAGGATGCCTTCGGAGAGGTAGGAGGAGGTGAGGCGGGGAATGGAAGCGACGAGCTCGGCGCGCGCTCCGGCTCCGGCCGTCGCTGCGATGGGTGCCATCCGCGCCTCGGGGTTTCGAGGAGACGCGTTGTAGAGAGCGAGAAGAACGAAGCCGGCGAGGAGAAGCGCGAGAAGGAGACGCAGCGTGATCCGCCATCGTCTCCGGACTTGCCTCGTGCTCCGGCTCATTCCTTGTCCCCCGGCTCTCGCCCGGCGGGGAGTCCTGTCGGCGCTGAGCGGTAGGGGTGCTCCGGCGAGTTCCCCTCTCGGCGGCTTGTCACGGCGTGCTTTCTCCTTGCTTCTTCTTCGCTTCGTTCCAAAGGCGGTCGAGAACCTCGAGCGGTGGAGGATCAGCGGCGTCGATCGAGTTCTCGATACGGCGGAAGCGGTCGCGGAACTTGCCCGTCGCGCGGTTCAGAGCGACTTCGGGATCGACCTCGAGGAGCCTCGCGAGGTTGACGACCGAGAAGAAGAGGTCGCCGATCTCCTCGACGACCGCCTCTCTCTCGCCGCGGGCTCTCGCTTCGGCGAGCTCGCGAAGCTCCTCCTCGATCTTCTCGAGGACCGGTTCCGCGTCCGGCCAGTCGAAGCCGATGTTCGCCGCCTTCTGCTGCACGCGCCTCGCCCGGAGAAGCGCGGGGAGAGAAGCGGGGATCCCGTCCAAGATCGACTCGCGCTCGTTCTTCCCCTTTTCGGCGCGCTTCGCCTCTTCCCAAGAGACGAGCACCTCGCGCTCGTTTCTGCCGCCCGCGTCGCCATAGACGTGCGGGTGGCGGCGCCGCATCTTCTCGAGGATCGCGCGGAGGGAGTCGGAGATGCCGAAGCGTCCTTCCTCCTCGGCGATGCGGACGAGAAACGCCGCGAGAAAAAGCGTATCGCCGATCTCCTCGCGGAACTCGTCGAAGTCGCCGCGGGCGAGCGCCTCCGCCGCCTCGTGCGCCTCCTCGAGGAAGTGGGGCCGGATCGTCTCGTAGGTCTGCTTCCGATCCCACGGGCATCCGTTCGGCCCGCGCAGATGGGCCACCATCTCGACGAGCTCCGCGAAGAGATCGCCCGCGTCTTTTCGCTCTTCCATTCGCGCACCTTCGCGTTCGACGAAACGACGCGTCGAGCGTACCACACCGTTCCTGTCGCCGCCCAGAGCCGGCCCTCCGCTCGGAGCGCCCTCCCCCGGCGCGCACTCGAGGGCACACCGGCGGAACGCGCGCTCCGACAATCGGCTGCGCGGCGGGCCTTCTCGGCGTTTCGGCTCGGGCGAGGGCGCCGTTCTTCGGTGACGGCTCCGGAGGTCCGCGCTATAATGACGCACTCGTGCGGCCGCGCGATCGCGCACCCGGTCATCGCCCTCCGCGTGCGGAGCGGGCGAATCCGGAGCGAGCGGAGGTTCCGCCCGCACGGACGCGCGATCGAGAAGGTCTTCGGCGCGGAGATCCCCCGGCGGCGAGAGCCGAGCGATCTCCGGGACGAAGGCTTGGCGACGTTTCTTGCGGCGCCCCCTCATGCCGGCGGGGGAGAAGGAGAACCGACGCGTCATGGAAGAAAGGTCGAGACACAAAGTAGTTTATCACAAGAGCGGGCTCCCCACGGGCTTCGCCTTGCTGAACGACCCCGCGTTGAACAAGGGGACCGCGTTCACCGAGGATGAGCGGAACGAGCTCAGCCTGCGCGGCCTCTTGCCCCCGCACATCCACACGCAGGAGGAGCAGGTCGAACGGGTTCTCGTCAACTACCGGGCGAAACCGAACGAACTCGAGAAGTACATCTTCATGATGGGGCTCCAGGGAAGGAACGAGAGGCTCTTCTACAAGGTTGTGATGAGCCACATCGAGGAGCTGATGCCGATCATCTACACCCCGACGGTCGGCAAGGCGTGCCAGGAGTACGGGAACATCTTCCGGCGTCCGCGCGGGCTGTTCATCTCCGCCAACGACAGGGGTTTTGTCCTTGATGTGCTGAAGAACTGGCCGTGCCACGACGTGCGGTGCATCGTCGTCACCGACGGGGAGCGGATCCTCGGGCTCGGCGATCTCGGCGCCGACGGGATGGGGATTCCGGTCGGAAAGCTCGTGCTCTACTCCGCGTGCGCGGGAGTCGATCCCGCGGTCTGCCTTCCGGTCACGCTCGACGTCGGGACGGACAACGCTTCGCTTCTCAACAATCCTCTCTACATCGGCCTCAAGCAGCCGCGCCTCCGCGGGGAGGCGTACGACGAGTTCGTCGATGAGTTCATCCAGGCGGTCCTGAAGCTCTGGCCGAAGGCGCTCGTCCAGCTCGAGGACTTCGCCAACATCAACGCCTTCCGGCTCCTGGACAAGTACAAGAACAGGATCTGCACATTCGACGACGACATCCAGGGAACCGGCGGGGTGGCGCTCGCCGGCATCTACTCGGCCCTCCGGATCACCAAGGGGAAGCTCCTCGACCAGAAGTTCCTCTTCCTCGGGGCGGGGGAGGCGGGGGTCGGGATCGCGGATCTCATCGTCGCCGCGATGGTCGACGAGGGCCTTCAGGAGAGCGAGGCGAGAAAACGATGCTGGCTCCTCGATTCGAAGGGGCTCGTCGTGAAGAAGCGGACGCATCTCGCCGAGCACAAGCTGCCCTACGCGCACGACGCGGAGTTCCAGCCGGATCTCGAGTCGGCGGTGAAGGCCATCAAGCCGAACATCCTCATCGGTGTTTCCGGAAAGCCGAGCACCTTCACCCGGTCGGTTCTCGAAGAGATGGGGAAGATCAACGAGCGCCCGGTGGTCTTCGCCTTGTCCAACCCGACGTCGAAGGCGGAGTGCACGGCTCAGGAGGCTTACACCTGGACGGATGGGCGCGCGATCTACGCGAGCGGAAGCCCGTTCCAGCCGGTTTCGTACAAGGGGAAGACCTACGTGCCCGGGCAGGGGAACAACGCCTACGTCTTCCCGGGGGTTGGCCTCGGCGTGATCGCGTGCGAGGCGAAACGTGTGACCGACGAGATGTTCTTCCGCGCCGCGAAGGCTCTCGCGGGGACCGTGACAAGCGACGACCTGACTTTCGGCCTGGTCTATCCGCCGCTCACGCGGATCCGCGAGGTTTCCGCGGTGATCGCGGCGGCGACGGCCGAGGTCGCGTACGAGCGGGGTCTCGCGGGGAAGCCGAAACCGGAGAACATCCTCTCGTACATGCGTTCTCAGATGTACGATCCTTCGTATCCGAAGTTCGTGTAGGGCCGCGGGGCGTTTCGAAGAGCGGCGATGCCCGCTCGACGCGGTTCGCAGGGGGGGCGCGCGGCGGCGCGCCCCTTTTCTCTCCCTGCGATCCCCGCGGAAGGAGCCGGTGATGTCGATGTCGGATGCGCGCGAGTTCGAGGGGAAGAGGGCGCTCGTCACCGGAGCCTCGCGAGGGATCGGGCGCGCGGTGGCGAAGCGCCTCGCGAGAGGCGGGGCGCGGGTCGCGGTCCACTACCGGGCGCGCCGAGACGAAGCCGAGGAAACGGTCCGCTCCTTGGAAGGGGGCCCTCACGGGCTCTTCCAGGCGGACGCGGCGGCCGCCGGGGCGGCGCGAAGCCTCGTCGATAACGTCGCGCGCGAGCTCGGCGGACTCGATGTCCTCGTCAACAACGCGGGGATCTACGAGGCCGAGTCGATCACGAGGGCGAGCGATGGGGAATGGCGCCCGCACTGGGAGCGCAACCTCTCCGTCAACCTTCTCGGGCCCGCGAACCTCATGTATCGCGCGGCCCGACGCATGATGGAGGGGGGCGGCGGGAGGATCGTGAACGTTACGTCGCGGGGCGCGTTTCGCGGGGAGCCGGACGCCCCGGCGTACGGCGCCGCGAAGGCGGCTCTGGGCTCGCTCGGCCAATCCCTGGCTCAAGCGCTTGCACCCTATAAGATTTATGTGATGACTGTCGCGCCCGGCTGGGTGGAGACGGAGATGGCCGCCGATTATCTCCGGGGACCGAGGGGGGAGGAGATCCGGTCGCAAAGCCCGTTGGATCGCGTGGCGACGCCCGAGGAGGTCGCGGAGGCGGTCGCTTTCCTCGCGTCGGGCCGCTGCGACTTCGCGACCGGCTGATTCTCGACGTGAACGGCGCATCGTATCTGCGTTCCTAGCCTGGACTATGCACGCGTTTTCGTCGCGAGGATGTGGAGCTAGGGGCCGAGAGGCCGACCAGGACGAGCCGCTCCCGGAAACGTAGTCTCGGCCCCCCCGGCGCGCTAGGACTTGTCGCTCGTAACCGTCGCGACAAGATCCAAGCGCGCCACGGGTCCCTGTTGAGGAAGCGGCGACGGAAGGGAGGCCTCGTAGGCGTCTTCTCGCGCGACCGAGGCGGGCACCCGTCCCGGAGGGACGGGTCGCCGAGGAAGCTCCCGGAGCGCGGAAGCGCGAAGGGAGATCCGCGGCCAGAGTAGGAAACGCGTGCATAGTCCAGGCTAGCCCGGGCCGGTGCGCCGCCACCCGCCATAGTTGCGTCTTCCGTCGTCGGACGGCGGGTCCTGTCGGCCATCCGCCCGCTGCCGTGCTCGCTTTCGCTGCGCGCGTCGCGGGCGCCCGTGGCCGCCACCCGCTGTGGTGACGTTGGTGAACGGCGGGTCTCACGCGCCCAGGTTTGTCTCGAAATAGGGTATCAGGTACCGAGTTTGTGATCCGCCTCTTCCTGCCGCGATCACCCACGCGTGGGGACGTCCCCGGAGCGGGTCGAGGTCGTCGCTCCGACGACGCCGTGATCCACCGATGGCGGGCGGGGAGAGCGTGTGGTAGCCTAGGCTAGGATCTGTGCGGGAGGTAGTCGTGGACCGGTATCCCGTTTGGGCCGAGGTCGACCTCGACGCGATCGCCCACAACAGCCGAGAGATCCGCAAGCTGATCGGCCCGAAACGCGGGATCATCCTCGTCGTCAAGGCTGACGGCTACGGGCTCGGGGCGATCGCCGTCGCTCACGAGGCGGCCCGAAGCGGCGTCGAGCGGCTCGCGGTGGCCACGCTGGATGAAGCGGTCGAGCTCCGCGAGGCCGGCGTCGATCTCCCCATCCTCATGTTCAACCCGCCGATGGCCGGAGAGGCGGAGCGGGTCGCTCGCTATGAAATTGAGCCATCGATCATTCATATCGGATCGGCTCGCGAGTATGCCGAGGCGTGCCGAAAGAGGGGCGTGGTCGGGCGCTATCAGGTCGAGATCGACACCGGCATGGGGCGCTGGGGGATCTTCGTCCGGGAAGCGGTCCGCTTCCTCGCGGAGCTCGCCGCAATCGACGGGATCGAACTCGCCGGCATCTACACGCACTTCCCTGCGACATCGAAGGATCAGATCGCGTGTTCGCTCGAGCAGATCCGCTCGTTCGACCGGCTGATCGCCGCCCTTCGAGCCGAAGGGATCGAGCCGCCGCTCGTCCATGCGGCGAACTCCGCCTGTCTCTGCTGGGGGCTCGAAGGAACGTACCTCGACGCGGTTCGTCCGGGGATTCTGCTCTACGGGTTCATCGATCCGGAAAAGGTGCCGCCGGGGATCTCGATCCGCTCCGCGGTCGCATTAAAGTCGCGCGTGGTCCAGGCGCGGAAATGCGAGGGGGGCGAGACGATCAGCTACGGCCTCACCTACCGCGTTCCGGGGCCGACGACGATCGCCACCGTCCCCGTCGGGTACGGCCACGGCTACAACCGGCGTCTTTCGAACGGGGGCGAGGTGATCATCCGCGAGCGGCGCGTTCCGATCGTCGGGCAGATCACGATGGATGCGTTCATGGTCGACTGCCAAAAGGTCCCCGAGGTCGAGGCGGGGGACGAGGTCGTGCTCATCGGACGGATGGGGGAGGAGGAGATCTCGGTCGCCGAGCTCGCCGAGCGAACCGATCGCCTCGCGTACGAGGTCACGCTCGCGATCGGTCGGCGCGTCCCGCGCGTCTATACCCGCTCCCAGCGCCCTCTCTGGGCGCGCACGATGCTCGGAAGCCGCAGCTTCGACGGAACCTGATCGTTCTCACGCGAGCGGCCACGCGGGCGGAGGCGGGGCCTCGATGCGGATCGTCTCGCGGCTCACCGGATGACGGAACTCCATCGCCGCGTGATGGAGCGCGATCCCGTCCCCCGGGAACGCGGCGCGGCTCCCGTAACGCCGGTCGCCGAGGATCGGCATCCCCTCCCGCGCGAGCTGCGCGCGGATCTGATGATAGCGTCCGGTCCCCAAATCGATCTCGAGAAGATGAAGTCCGCCCGCGCTTCCGACCTCGCGATACGCGAGCACCGCCTTCTTCGCCCCCGCCTCTTCGCGCTCCGCCGTCTCCGCGCGATGGCTTCGATGGCGAATATATCCATATAAAGTATCGCTCGCACGGGGCGGCTTTCCCTCCACGATCGCGCGGTACGTCTTCCGAACGCGGCGCGCGCGGATCTCCTCGGCCATGCGAGCGAGCGCCTTGCTCGTCCGCGCGAAGAGGACGACCCCGCTCGCCTCGCGATCGAGCCGGTGAACCGCGTGTAGGAAGACCTTCCCCGTCTTCCCCTTCGTCTCGCGCACGTACGCCCGGGCGACGGCCTCGAGGCTCGGCCGCGCCGTCCCGCTCGGCTGCGTGAGAAGCCCGGCGGGCTTGGAGAGCGCGAGGAGATGGTTGTCCTCGAAGAGGAGCCCGACGTCGGGGGGGAGAAGCCGGTCCGCCATCGTCTAATCCGTCTCGGGAGGCGTCCACCGCGCGAAGGCCCCGCTCGGAAGAGGAACCACGCGCGGGCCTCCCCGAAGAAGCATCTCCCCCGAATCGACCGAGCCTCCGCGCTCCTCGGCGAGATCCTCGAGGAGGTTTCGGAGAACGCGAGGGGAGAACTCCGGCGTGTGGCTGGTGAGGAGGAGAAACGCGGGGTCCTCGGAGAGGAGGGCTCGGCAAGGGTCGAGAAGCGCCAGGAGATGGTCGTGGATCTTGAAGACCTCGCCTCGCCGCCCGCGCCCGAAGGAGGGCGGGTCGAGGATCACCGCGTCGTACCGCCGGCCGCGCCGAACCTCCCGGGCGAGGAACTTGGCGGCGTCCTCGACGATCCATCGGATCGGCGCCTCGCCGAGACCGTTTCTCGCGGCGTTGCCGCGCGCCCGTTCGACCATCCCTCGCGACGCGTCGAGGTGGCAGACCTCCCCCCCCGCCTGCGCCGCCGCGAGGGTCGAACCCCCGGAATACGCAAAAAGGTTGAGGACCGAAGGAATCACGCCCCGCCGAGCGGCGTGCTTCGCGGCCGCCGCGCGAACCCACGGCCACAGGTCGCTCTGCTCGGGGAAGACGCCGATGTGTCCGAAGCCGGTCGGCGAGAGAAGGAACCGAATCCCCTCGATCGCGACGACCCATTCCTCGGGAAGAGCGGATCGGTTCCGCCAGCGGTTCCCCTCCGCGCGATCGAACGAGGCGTGCGCCCGCGCCCAGATCTCCGCGGAGAGCCGCGGCCTCCAAACGGCTTGCGCGGCGGGGCGCTCGATCGTGAACGCGCCGAACCGCTCCAGCTTCCTTCCGTTTCCGCTGTCGAGAAGCTCGTAGTCGCTCATCGCGCGCCTCCGGATGCGCCCTGCGCTCGTTCGCGCGGGCGGACCCGCGCGGAGGTCCTATCGGCCTCCGCCGAAATCGACGAACGAGGCCGGCACCGCGCGCCCGTGGAGGTGGCAGACGGTCTCGGGTGCGGTCCCCGCGAGATAGATCTCCTCGCGCGCGCGGGGGCAATGCGGCGAGGCCAGGAAACCGCTCTCCGTGCACGCGGTGCGAAACTCGAGACCGGTTCTCGGGAGAGGGAAGCCCCCTTCCTGGGTCGGATCGCTCACCGCGGTCGCGAACCTGGTCCAGATCGGGAGCGCCGCGACGTCGCCGCTCATCCCGCTCCCCATGTTCCGCTTCATCTCGAAGCCGACCCACACCCCCGCCACCACCTCAGGCGTGAAGCCGATGAACCATGCGTTCGTGTAGTCGTCGTAGGTTCCGGTCTTCCCCGCGACCGGTCCCTTCCATCCTTGCTTGCGGATCGAGGCGGCGGTCCCCTCGTTCACGACGCTCTCCAGGAGGTTCGTCATGAGAGCGGCGAGGGGGGCCGGGATCGCCTCGCGCGCCTCCCGTTCGCTCGCGTAGAGCACGGCGCCGTTCCGATCCTCGATCCGGTCGATCCCGGTCGGCTCGACGAGAATCCCTCCATTCCGGAACACGCTGTACGCCTTCGTGATCTCGAGCAGATTCACCTCCTCGCTGCCGAGGGCGAGGGCGGGGACCGGATCGATGGTCGAGGTGATCCCGAGCGCCCACGCCGCGGCGGCCGCCTTCTCCGGGCCGATCGCGAGGACGAGCTTCACGGCGGGAAGGTTGATCGATTTCGCGAGCGCCGTCCGGAGCGTGACAAGTCCGGAGTAGTCGCGGTGGTAGTTGCCGGGCCTCCACTGCGTGCCGTCCGCTTGCGGGAGAACGACCGGCGAGTCGAGGATGAGGTCGGAGGCGCGATAGCCGTTCTGCAAGGCGGCGAGGTAGACGAACGGCTTGAAGGCGGAGCCGGGCTGCCGCGGAGCCTGCACGGCGCGGTTCCAGTTCGACTCCGCGAAGCTCCGGCCGCCGACCATCGCGAGGATGCGCCCCGTCTCCGGCTCGAGAGCGACGAGGGCGCCCTGAATGTAGTCGGGAGGCTCGTCGCGCGGCTCGCGCCGGAGGTAGCGGGCGCGCGTCTCCGCATAGCCGCGCATCTTCTCGATCGACGCGAGATGCTCCTCAACCGCATCCTCGGCGATGCGCTGCATGCGCGTGTCGAGGGTCGTGTGGACCCGGAGCCCGCGGAGAAGATACTCCTCTTCCGGAAAGCTCTCCTCGACGAACCGGCGAAGGTACTCGACGAAATAGCCCGCTTGGTATCTTCTCTCGGCGGCCGGCGCGAGAACGATCGGACGGTTCGCCGCCGAATCGGCCGCCGCCTCCGATGCGACCCCTTGCTTCACGAGGACACCCAAGACGACGGCGCGGCGTCCACGCGCGGCCTCCGGATCGCGGGAGGGAGAGTAATCGCGGGGGTTCTTGATGATCCCGGCGAGGAGCGCGCACTCGGCAAGATCGAGCTCGGAGACCGGCTTGCCGAAGTAGGCTCGAGCGGCCGCCTCCACGCCGTACGAGCGGTTCCCGAGATAGATCTGGTTCAGATACATCTCGAGGATCTCGTCCTTCGTGTAGCGTTTTTCGATCTCGAGCGCGAGCAGAGCCTCGCGGATCTTCCGATTGTAGGTCTGAGCCATCCACCCCTTTTCTTCATGAGTAAATAGATTGCGCGCGAGCTGCTGGGTGATCGTGCTCGCTCCCTGGACGACCCGTCCCGCCTCCGCGTTCCGCACGACCGCCCGGAGGATCGCGCGGAGATCGATCCCCCAGTGCCGGTAGAACCTGCGATCCTCGACCGCGAGCACCGCCTCGACGAGCGGCCTCGGGATCCGGTCGAGGGGCACGAGCGCGCGGTTGTACTCGTAGATCTCCGCGAGGGTGTCTCCGTTCGCCGTGAAGAAGAGGGTCTTGATCGGCGGCTCGATCCGCTCGAGACGCGCGAGAGGGGGGAGATCCTTCCGGAGCTCTCGCAGGAATCCGGCCCCGATCCCCCCGAAGAGGAACACGACCGCGAGGGCGCCGAAGAGAGAACGCTTGCGCATGGGACAGAACCTCCGAGCCTCGGGGCGGCGGGAACGAATCTATCGCCCGCCGAGGAGGGGGTCAAGCGGGAGGAACCCGGTTGCGAGGCTCGCGGCGCGGCCCCCGAGGTCGATTTGTCCGCTCCGCCCGCAGAATGCCGCGCCTTGGTAGTTCTGTAAGTCGTTATGAGGAAGTGAGTTGGTTGGACCCTCCGGTCGGCCGAAAAAAACAGGGGGGGGACGCAAAAAAAGAGTTGACGGAAGTCGATACGTTGCCATAGGATGCTCATTCCAGCCGATGAAGGCCCCGACCTTGACGGCTCGGCCGGCATGTGCTAGATTGTCTTCTGGCAAATCGCCGAAGCTCTTTGAAAACAGAATAGTGCATCCGTTTTGTCGAATCGTGCGAGCCCCGGACGGCGGGCGCGAGTCCGCTCGTCCGAAAAACGATTCCGGAGTTGCGTACTTTCTTTAGATACGTAATTTCCGACAACGAAGAGTTTGATCCTGGCTCAGAACGAACGCTGGCGGCGTGGATTAGGCATGCAAGTCGTACGAGAAAGGGGGGGCAACTCCCCGAGTAGAGTGGCGAACGGGTGAGTAACGCGTGGGGAACCTGCCCCCGAGTTCGGGATAACTCCCCCAACGGGGTGCTAATACCGGATACGCCCCGGCTCTCACATGGGAGCCGGAGCAAAGGTGGGGATCCTTCGGGACCTGCCGCTTGAGGATGGCCCCGCGTCCCATTAGCTTGTTGGTGAGGTAACGGCCCACCAAGGCGATGATGGGTAGCTGGTCTGAGAGGATGGTCAGCCACACTGGGACTGAGATACGGCCCAGACTC
>Ga0194125_10000503_pt1:45000-65588 | contig 65588 bp, 37 predicted proteins | sample TA2KigC250mmetaG_FD_148626 | JGI IMG/M metagenome (GOLD analysis project Ga0194125, IMG submission 148626) | Freshwater microbial communities from Lake Tanganyika, Tanzania - TA2015034 Kigoma Deep Cast 250m | ecosystem: Environmental > Aquatic > Freshwater > Lake | place: Tanzania...
CCCGAAGCCGAGTGATCTACCCATGTCCAGGATAAAGCGCGTGTAACAGTGCGTGGAGGTCCGAACCCACCAGAGTTGAAAATCTGGGGGATGAGGTGTGGGTAGGGGTGAAAGGCCAATCAAACTCGGAGATAGCTGGTTCTCCTCGAAATAGCTTTAGGGCTAGCCTCCCGGATTGAGTAACGGCGGTAGAGCACTGAATGGGCTAGGGGCCCTACCAGGCTACCAAACCCAATCAAACTCCGAATTCCGTTTACTTGTATCGGGGGAGTGAGGCTGTGTGGGATAAGCTTCATAGCCGAGAGGGAAAGAACCCAGACCGCCAGCTAAGGTCCCCAAGTTCAGGCTAAGTGCGTTAAGGATGTGAGATTACCGAGACAACTGGGATGTTGGCTTAGAAGCAGCCACCATTTAAAGAGTGCGTAACAGCTCACCAGTCAAGTGACCTTGCGCCGATAATAATCGGGACTCAAGCCTGATACCGAAGCTGCGGGATCGACGCGGGCTACGGCTCGCTCGATCGGTAGAGGAGCGTTCCATTGTGGAGCGAAGCTCCGTCGCGAGACGGGGTGGACCGGATGGAAGTGACTATGCCGGCATGAGTAGCGATAAGAGAGGTGAGAAACCTCTCCACCGAAAACCCAAGGATTCCTGAGGAAGGTTAATCCGCTCAGGGGAAGTCGGCCCCTAAGCCGAGGCCGAAAGGCGTAGGCGATGGGAAACGGGTTAAGATCCCCGTACCGATGACAGAGCGTTCGACCGATGGGGTGACGCAGGAGTGAAGGCCAGCCGGGTGTCGGATGTCCCGGTCTAAGCCCGTAGGAGGTCCTCCTAGGAAAATCCGGGAGGGCAACTCCGAGAGGTGATGGGGAGTCCCTTAGGGACACAAACTGGTCGTAAGCTGACTGCCGAGAAAAACCTCTAAGGGAGCAATGTTGTCGACCGTACCGGAAACCGACACAGGTGGGTGAGGAGAGTATCCTCAGGTGCTCGAGAGAACCCTTGTTAAGGAACTAGGCAAAATGACTCCGTAACTTCGGGAGAAGGAGTGCCTCGGCTGGTCAGCGGACTTGCTCCGCAAAGCTGGCTGGGGTCGCAGTGAAACGGCCTGGGCGACTGTTTACTAAAAACACAGGTCTCTGCCAAGTCGTACAGACGACGTATAGGGGCTGACACCTGCCCGGTGCTGGAAGGTTAAGAGGAGGGGTTAGCCGCAAGGCGAAGCTCTGAATCGAAGCCCCAGTAAACGGCGGCCGTAACTATAACGGTCCTAAGGTTGACTTTCGCGAGCCTTAGTAAAACCGAACCATATGCGGGAAACTCCTCGACAGCCGCTCGGTACTCGCCGGCAGCAAGCCGGCAGTCACAATCCGACGGACATGGGGACAATCCGCAGGGAAGGCCCTGATGTTCAGGGAACCCTCAGAGACTTCACGTTCGGGACGGTTCCGATGAATCTAGATGCTCAGTGGATCGTGGGCTTCGTGGACGGGGAAGGATGCTTTCACGTCGCCGTCAATCGCCATCCGGAGATGACGGCGGGCTTCCAAGTTCTTCCCGAATTCACCGTGGTCCAACACAAGCGCGATGTGCAGGTTCTTCACGCGCTCAAGGCGTTTTTCGGTTGTGGCGTGGTTCGCACGAACCACGGAGACCGAATGGCCTTTCGCGTTAGAAGCCGAACGCATCTCGTGGAGCGTGTGATCCCGTTCTTCGAAAGGCATCCGCTCAAGACCAGGAAACGGGTGGACTTCATGAAGTTCCGCCGAATCCTGCTCAGGATGGCGGATGGGGATCACCTGACGGCGAAAGGGATCGAGGAGATCCGGCGAATCGCCGCGCAGATGAATCGTGGATCGTCAAGATAAAGTCCGGCCTCTTCAGAAACGGAGAGGAGTGACCGAGCGAAATTCCTTGTCGGGTAAGTAGCATTGCCCGAAGCAGGAGCGATCCTGCTCGAGAAAACCGGCTCAAATCGGTAGAACCCTCCCGGCACAGCAGGGTGCCGCGGGCAATACCGAGGGTAAGATCACCGGTGGTGATCCCCGTAACGACTCAGGTGTGAGAAGCCTGGATGGGGCGTTCGGGCTCCATAACACGCCGGCCCTGGTTCTTGTACGATGGATGTCGATTCCTACATTTCTGGATTCGTAGATGGAGAAGGATGCTTCTGCGTTTCCTTCCAACCGAGCTTGAGACACAGGCTCGGCTGGGAAGTGAGACCAAGCTTCTCGATCAGCCAGAACGGCGATCGAGCGGAACTCCTCTATGTCATTCAGCAAAGATGGGAATGCGGCTTCATTCGGCCGGATCGTTCGGATCGTACTCTCAAGTTCGAAGTTCGGAACATTCGTGACTTGGTGGACAAAGTGCTGCCGCGTTTTCGGATGTTCCCGTTGTTGTCCCGCAAGCAGGACGACGTTCGGTGCTTCGAGCGAGTGTGCCTTCTCATCCATGAGAAGAAACACAAGACACGAGAAGGATTCGAAGTGATCGTCGATCTGGCGATGCGAATGAACTCCTCCGGCAAGCGGAAGTATTCCGGTAGGGAGATTCTCAACTCCCTGACAACCAGGTGAAGGTATAGTCTGCGCCACGGGAAACCGTGGATAAACGTGAAGTTCCGACCTGCACGAATGGTGTAACGACTTGGGCGCTGTCTCAACAAGGGACTCGGTGAAATTGCAGTGGCGGTGAAGATACCGTCTACCCGCGACAGGACGGAAAGACCCCGTGCACCTTTACTGTACCCTGGCATTGGGTTTTGGCTAATCATGTGTAGGATAGGTGGGAGGCGTTGAAACCGGGACGCTAGTCTCGGTGGAGCCAACCTTGAAATACCACCCTTGCTTGGTTGAAATCCTAACCTCGCGCCGTTATCCGGCGCAGGGACATTGTCAGGCGGGCGGTTTGACTGGGGCGGTCGCCTCCCAAAATGTAACGGAGGCGCTCAAAGGTTCCCTCAGCGCGGTCGGCAATCGCGCGTCGAGTGTAAAGGCATAAGGGAGCTTGACTGCGAGACCTACAAGTCGAACAGGTGGGAAACCAGGACTTAGTGATCCGGCGGTTCCGTATGGAAGGGCCGTCGCTCAACGGATAAAAGGTACGCCGGGGATAACAGGCTGATCTCCCCCGAGAGTTCACATCGACGGGGAGGTTTGGCACCTCGATGTCGGCTCATCGCATCCTGGGGCTGAAGCAGGTCCCAAGGGTTTGGCTGTTCGCCAATTAAAGCGGTACGCGAGCTGGGTTTAGAACGTCGTGAGACAGTTCGGTCCCTATCCGTCGTGGGCGCAGGATATCTGAGGGGAGCTGACTCCAGTACGAGAGGACCCTGTTGGACGAACCTCTAGTGCACCAGTTGTCGCGCCAGCGGCATAGCTGGGTAGCTATGTTCGGAAGGGATAAGCGCTGAAAGCATCTAAGCGCGAAGCCCACCCCAAGATGAGATATCCCGTACCGTAAGGTACCTAAAGGCCCCTCGTAGACTACGAGGTTGATAGGCCAGAGGTGTAAGCGATGTAAGTCGTTCAGCCGACTGGTACTAATCGGCCGTGAGGCTTGATCCTTAAATTATCGAACTGTATCCTTCGGGAGAAGGCGCCTTATCATCGATCGCTATCGGTTGATCTTTGAAAGAATTTCTCGGCGGCAATAGCGGAGGGGTCACACCCGTTCCCATTCCGAACACGGTAGTTAAGCCCTCCAGCGCCGATGGTACTGCTTCGGTAACTTTGCGGAAGAGTAGGACGCCGCCGGGAATTCATCCTGCGGGGGTTCTTCGAAAGAAGGGCCCCCGCTTCTTCTCCCGAGATGCTCGGGGCTCCCTCTCCTGACCCGGGCACCTACTCGGGATCCGTCTGACCTGCGCCTTTCGCGCGCGGTACGAGCTCGTATGCCGGGCCGTGGCGGACGATGTCGAAATGCTCCTCCAACCCGTGGATGTCGTAGTACGGCTCCGTGAGCGCGAGAAACACGCGCCGCACCGGAGCGGTCCGGAGCGCATACTCGACCTGCTCGTCAACCCGGAGCTCCACGACCTCGACATCCTCCCGGGTCTTCTCCACTCTCTGGAGGTACCCGAGCGGCTGCGCCACCGTGTGATCGGCGATTAAGACCGCTCCCCTCGGCATCTGGGCGAGCCACTCTTCGGCAAACGTCCGCGCGCCGCGGTAGCCGCTCTTGGACGGCCAGAGAAAGAACGTGAGCGCCGGTCGATACGGAATCTCGCGGATCCCGAGGCGTCGGCCGGATACTCCCAGGGTCGTCAATAGTCTCGGCGCCGCGTAGTAGGTGCCGATCGGGAGGAGCAAGGCGCAACTGGCGACGAGGATCCATAGGCGCCCGGCGCGCGTGCGGCGCCGGTTACCCACCCAGCGGACCGCGCGCATGCTTCCCATGCCGATCCAGACCGCCGCGACGTAGTAGCTCAGATTGTAGAACACGTACTTGTCGGGAACGTCATGCCCGAGGGCGATGAGGAGATTGAACACGAACACCGTGAGGAGTGCGACCCCGAGGGACCGGCTGCCTCGATCTGCGCCCATTCCGAGAGGCGCAAGGAGCAGGGGGGGGTCGGGAACTGGAGAAGGAGGTAGACGAGGAATGTCTTGATGGCGCCGGGGATCGCCTCGGGTTTCGGCAGGAAGTGAATTGCGCGAACGTCGAGGGAGTAGGTCGGCGGAAGCAGCAGGCGAGCGGCGGAGAGGGAAAGGGCGAACACGAGGAGTCCCCCGATTCCCTCCGTGAACCGGATCTCCCTTCGGACGACCCGGTCGATCCCGATGATCAAGAACGCGGGCAAGACGATCAGCATCATCACGTGGTTCGCCACGGCGGCTCCCAACGCGAGGCCCGCGGCGGCTACTCCCCCCCCCCAGTCCGGATGCGTGATCAGGAAAAGACCGAGTGCGAGAGCGAAGAGGTTCAGGGAGTAGACCTCGGTCCTTACCGCGTGAGTCCAGAAACAGTGACTCACTCCGAGGGCGCCCGCTCCGAGGATTCCCGCCCCGACGGAGGAAGTGTGACGCCTGACAAGACCGAACGTGAACGCGACGGCGAGAGCGGCGCAAACGGACGTGAAGAGATTGGTGCGAAAGGCGGGATCGCCCACGGGTATCCGCGCGAAAAGAGCTGCCGGGAGAACCCACACAGGGTGATCCCAAGGATTGTCGTTGCGAACGTCGAACTCGGCCGCTCGGCGCTGGTACATCGCGTCGTCCCCCCAGAGGACCGTAGGAGCCAGAGTGCAGATGTAGAACGCCTGCGCGAGGATGAAGACGAGGAGTATGGGGATCTTCCCCTGATTGAGTGCGCGCATGCGGACCTCCTGAGCCCTCGGCGGATCGTCACCGGGATAACGCGGATCGCGAGCCCGGAGGATGGGGCTAGCGAACCCTCGCGATCGAGGGGATCGGGACTGGGGGGTCGAGCATCTGGTCCTTCTCGGGGAGGGCGTGGATCGCGCGAACGACGTCCATCCCCTCGACGACGCGGCCGAACGCGGCGAACCCCTGCCCGTCTGGGTTCCGGCGCCCCCCGAGGTCGAGCTCCGGCTGGTCTCCGACGCAGATGAAGAACTCGGAGGTCGCGCTCCCCGGCTCGGAGCGGGCCATCGAAAGGACGCCGTCGAGGTGCCGGAGGCCGGTAGCCTCGGTCGTCTCGTGCGGGATCGGCGGGAGGCGCCGCTCGCTCTCCACCCACCCGATCCCCCCCTGTATCACCTCGATCTTGACCTCGTTCTTCGGCTGGTTCGACGACGTGACGGTCCGGTAGAACGAAGCGCTCTCGAAGCGCCCCTCGTCGACGTAGCGGAGGAAGTTCCCCGCGGTCACCGGTGCGCGCCCCGCGTCGATCTCGACCACGAGCCGCCCGAGCTCCGTCTCGATCGCCGCGCGCGGGAGTCTCGTCTCGGGCCGTCCGTCCAGCCCCGCGCAGGCGAACGCGCAGGCGGCGAGGAGGATCGCCGTGGCCCGGAGCGCCCTTCTCATCGTTCCTCCGGCTCCCTTCCGAATCGTGCGGCCGCTTCCCGTCTCCGCAGGCTAGCACTTCCCGGTTCGAGCCGCCACGACTCCGCGGCGGGCGCCCCGCATTCTCCGGTGACATTCGCCGGACCGTTCCCTATCCTTCCCCCCGGAGGCCTCGATGCTGAACCGGATCTGGGCCGCATTCTTCTTCGTCGGGTTCGCGGCGTGTCTCGCGCAGGCGCTCGTCTTCGGCAACACCGCGGTCTTTCAGGACGTTGTTGCATCAACCTTCGACATGGCAAAGACCGCGTTCGAGATCGCGCTCGGGCTCACCGGCATCCTGTGTCTTTGGCTCGGGATTCTCCGCCTGGGAGAGGCGGGCGGATCGGTGGACGCGCTCGCCCGTCTCTTCCGCCCTCTCTTTCGGCGGCTCTTCCCATCGATCCCGGCGGGGCACCCGGCGGAAGGGTCGATCGTGATGAACATGGCGGCGAACGTGCTCGGCCTCGACAACGCCGCGACGCCGATCGGCCTCAAGGCGATGAACGAGATGCACGCGCTGAACCCGGCGAAGGACACGGCGAGCGACGACCAGATCCTCTTTCTCGTGATCAACTCCTCGTCGGTCACGCTCCTCCCGGTGACGATCTTCACCTACCGCGCGCAGATGGGCGCCGCGGACCCGACCGACGTCTTCGTGCCGATCCTGATCGCGACTTTCGCGAGCACGATGACCGGACTTCTCGCCGTCGCCGCCGTCCAAAGACGGAACCTCCTCAGCGGCGTCGTCGCGGCGTATCTCGGGGGGATGACCGCGCTCGTGGCCGCGCTCGTCCTCTACTTCGCGCGGCTCGACGAGGAGATGCTCGCGTCGCGCTCCGCCCTTCTCGCGAACGGCACGATCCTCTCGCTCATCGTCGTCTTCCTCGCGGCCGCGGTCCGGAAGCGCGTGCCGGTCTACGAGGTCTTCGTCGACGGCGCCAAGGAGGGCTTTCGCGTAGCGGTGCGCATCATTCCCTATCTCGTCGCGATGCTCGTCGCGATCGGGGTCCTCCGGGCGAGCGGGGCGCTCGATCTTCTTCTCGACGCGGTGCGCGCCGGTTCCGCCGCTCTTCGCATCGACACGCGGTGGGTCGACGGGCTCCCGACGGCGCTCATGAAGCCCCTTTCGGGGAGCGGGGCGCGCGGCATGCTCATCGAGACGATGAAAGTCCACGGGGCCGATTCCTTCGCCGGCCGGCTCTCGAGCGTCCTTCAGGGGAGCACGGAGACGACCTTCTACGTGCTCGCCGTTTACTTCGGGGCGGTCGGGATCCGGAAGACGCGCCACGCCCTGGCATGCGGGCTCGCGGCCGACCTCGCGGGGATCGTTGGAGCGATCCTCGTGAGCTACGTGTTCTTCGGATAGACGCGCGGAGAGGATCCGATGAGAAGAATCGTCGAGAACGTCCTCTTCTTCTTTCTCCTCGTCTTCTTTCTCGCCGCTCCCTCGTCCGTCGCGTACTCCGAGATCGCCCTCGCGGCGGTCGTTCTCCTCTGGTTCGTCCGCCTCGCGCTTCGAAGGGGAGAGCCTCGTGCGCGCATGCCGCGGCGCTCGATCCTCGTCGCGGCCGCCGCCTGTTGGGCGATCGCCTCGGTCCTTTCGGTTCTCTTCGCGCGCGAACCGGCGGCGAGCGCCTGGAAGCTCCTCAAGCTTCTTCCGATCGGGCTCGTCTTTCTCCTTCCCGAGATCCTCCGAACTCCCGCCAGGCTCCGCCATGCGGCGGGAGCGCTTCTCGTCGGCGGGTTCATGACGTCGGCGTACGGAATCATTTACTACCTCAACGATCCCTCGACCCGTCTCGGCGGCTTCATCGGCTTCTACATGACGACCGCGGGCGTTCTCCTCCAGATCGGGCTCCTTGGGACCGCGATCCTCTTCACGCGTGGGATCGGCGGGAGGCTCGCCTGGATCGCCCGGATCGCGCTCCCCGTTCTTCTCGCGGCGCTCGTCCTTACCGACACGCGCGGGGCATGGATCGGTCTCTTCGCCGGGCTCTTCACGCTCCTCCTCTTCGCGGGCCGTAGGCTCGCCGCCGTCCCCGTCCTTCTCGCGATCTTCTTCGTCGCGGTTCCCGGAAAGCCGAGGGAGACGGCCCTCTCTTCGTTCGATCTCCGCCATCCGCGGAATCGCGAGAGGCTCTTCATGTGGAAGGCGGGCCTCGCGATCCTTCGCGATCATGTCTGGACCGGGGTCGGGCTCGCCGGGATGGAGCGCGTCTACGAGGAATACCGGGATCCCCGTTCCGATGAACGGCCTCCGCACCTCCACAGCGTGCCGATCCACATCCTCGCGAGCATGGGGATCCTCGGTTTCGCCGCGTGGCTCTTTCTCGTTGGGGCGTTTCTCGCGTGGATGGTCCGCGCTCTTCCCGTGGCGAAGCGGGGACCCCCGATCGCGCGCGCTCTCCTCTTCGGCGCGCTAGCGGTCTGGATCGGCTTTCTCGTGAACGGCCTCTTCGAGTGGAATCTCGGGGACGTCGAGGTGGTCACGCTTCTCTGGGCGGTCGTCGCCCTCGGCGTGTCGTCGGTCGCTGCGGTTCACGGGTCGGTTGCGGGCGGGAAAGAAGAAGGGGCCGATTCCCCGCGCGGGATCGGCCCCTCGTATCGCGGCGTCTAGTCTAGCGGAACGACTTCTTCAAATCTCCCCACGACCGGTGCTCGGTCGCGGTCGTCACTTCGCGGTACTCGATTTCCCCGATCCCCAAGCTCCCGTCGGTGACGATCTCCACGCGGGTGCAGCGGGTTGGTTCCGGAGCGGAGATCACCTGGACCGAGTTGTCCCCGAGCGGAAGCGCGTTCGCCTCGGCGACCAGGTTGACCCCGTCGAAGAGCCGAATCGCCACCGACTCTTGTTCGTCGATGTCGACAAGGACGATCCGCTCGGCGAGCACCGGTCCGTGGAAGTCGATCGTGATGATCCCGCCGCCCATCTCGTCGTCGGGATCGTCGACGAGACCGTCCGCCGGTGCGACATCCACGATGTCCTCGGCGATAATGAGGAGGTTCCCGTAGGGGACGCGGTTCTCGCCCGGCATTCCGGCGCCGCCTCCCGCGCCGATCCCAGGTCCGCCGAAGTCGACGTTCGGGGTGCCGAGGTCGGAATCACCTCCGGTCGGCGCGGACGAGTTGAAGATGATGAGCGAGTGCGGCCCGCCCCCGTTGTTGACGACGCCGAGCGTGATGCCGGCGAACAAGGTCCCCGGCGCAGTGCCGCCGCCCGGTGCCTGGCCCGCGACCACGGTTCCGGCCGGCGGCCCCTCGAAGTCCTGAAGGACGCCGGAGGCGCTCGAGGCGAGGAGCGCGAGCGACACGCACGTCACGATCGTTGAGAGACGAAGCATCGAAGGATCCCTCCTCTCGCTCGGCCGGCGCCCGCTCGCGGTTCTGCGGTCGCGGCGCCCGGCCGTTTCTTTCCGCTCCACGTATCGGCAGGGGAGGCCGTTCGGTGGAGTGCCTCATCGGGGGGGATCGGAGATGAGATCTGCTTTCCTGTCAACGCGTTAGCGAAGGACGGCCTCTCGGCGGGGAAAAGCGCCTCGGTGAACCGCGTACCAGGTACGGCGGTCCAAGCGTCCCCCGCCGCGCGGCGGGAGCGCGGCGGCGGGACTACGGATGGTCTTCTTGGAACTTCCGGAGCCGTTCCTCGAGCGCGGGGATCCTGTCCAATGTCGTGAGGGACGTGCACGCGCGGAGCCCCTCGGTCCGCGTGCTCCCCGCCGTCGCGAGGGTGATCGCGCTCACGCCGTAGTGGAGGAGCTCGGCGACGAGCTTCCATCCCTCGTCGAACCGCGGGTGGCTCAGGGTAAAGTAGAATCCGTCGGCGAGCGGCTCGCCGAGGTCGTTGTCGTAGACGAGACGGAAGCCGTTCGAGAGAAACGCCTTCTTCATCGCGGCGGCGCGCCTTGCGTATTCCTTCACGTCTTCCAGAAAGGGGACGGCCCCGTCGTTCACCGCCTTGAAGAGCGCCGCAAGCCCGTGCTGCGGCCCCTCGGCGATGCAGGCGGTCATCGGGTAGATCCCGCCGTGAATGAACGCGTAGCCGATCTTTCGGGTCCCGTGGCGCGCCTCCAAATGCGGGGATTCCTCGCGGAGAAGGCTCGGGGAGATATAGGTGACGGCGACTCGTTGTCCGGCGTAGCTGAACGCCTTTGAGCTTGAAACAATCACGAAGCAACGATTCATGTAGCGAGCGATGGTCGGCTGGTAGGGCGGCTTCCCCGGTTTCCCGTAGTCCTTGCGGAAGTCCATGCCGAAGTAGGCGAGATCCTCGATCGCGATCGCGCGGTGCCGTTCCATCGTCTCGGCCATCCCGCGGAGCTCCTCCTCGGAGAGGATGATCCACGCCGGGTTGTTCGGGCTCGACCAGAGGACCGCCGCGACGTCCCCTCTCGCGAGGCGTTCGTCGAGGGCGCGAACGAGCGTCTCCCCCCGGTGGTCGTACAGGTCGATCCGGTCGGTCTCGAGGCCGAGGAAGCGGCATTGCTGCTTGTTGACGGGGAAGCCCGGATCGAGGAAGAGGATCGTCCGCTTCGCCGGATCGACGTTCCCGGCGACCGCGAGGCTCACGAAGCACCCTTGCATCGCCCCGACGGTCGGCACGCAGGCGACCGGCGGAAAGTCGAGGTTCATGAAGAGCTTCGCGAATCGGGACGCTTCTTCCTTGAGCGCCGGAACCCCGTCGAAGGGAGCGTAGTGCTGAGCGAGCCCCTTGTCGCGGAGCGCCTCGATCTCCGCCTCGACGGCGATTGGGTGGGGGGGAAGCCCCGGAATGCCGAACTCCATCCGGATGAACCGGACGCCGAGCTCCTTCTCGATCTCGTTCACGATCCGGTTCATCTCACGAATCGAGGCGGTGCAAAGGTCGATCCCCGCCTCGCGGACGATCCGCGCGACCGTCTCCCGGTCGAACGGGACCGAAGCGTTCGCCTGTTGTTCCATCCCGATTCTCCGTCCTTCTCGCCGGGAAAGGCTCCGTTCAGTCCAGCTCGATCTCGAGGAGCGCGACGGGGAAGTGGATCGAGAAGTTCTCGAGAACCTCCGGATGAACCTCTCCCGCGCGGCCGACTTCACGTCCCTCCTCGATGAGGTTCGCGCCGCGCCCTTCGAGGAAGAACCGGTTCTTCGAAGGTTGAAACACAAAGGAACGTCCCATTTCCCTCCCGAGCGCGACCGCGACCGACTTGATGTCGGCGAACCCGGCGGCCCGGTCCTGGATCACCGCGGCGACGTGGAGCTTCTCGACCGGTTCCGGCTTCCCTTCCTCGATGCGAACGACGATGTCCGCCTCGAAGAGCCGGTGCGCGACCCCCGCGCCGCGGTTCCTTCCGAGGAGACGAAGGAGCCCCGGCCCGAGCGCGGTCCGTACGATCGCCTGCTCGATCGATGCGGGGTTCTCGGTCCGGACCGAATCGCCCGGATCCTCCTCGCGCATGTTCTCGTAGAGATCCTTCTCGTTCGTGAGGAGGAGGCTCATTGCCTCCCGGAAGCCGAGGCCGATCATCGCCCGGCGCGCTCTTCTCTCGAGCACTCTCTCCGGGCGTTCGCTGCCGAGCGTGAAGCTCGGGATGAGCGTGCGCGGGATCGCGTCGTATCCGATCGCGATCGCGACGTCCTCGACGAGATCGACCTCATGGAGGATGTCGTTTCGGTAGGCGGCGACCGAGACGCGAAGGTCGTTCCCGTCGCGGACGGCTTCGTGGCGCATGCTCGCGAGGAGGCGCGCCGCCCGGGCCGCGCCGATCGGCGTTCCGATCCGACTCGCCGCGCCGCGGGGGGAGAAGCGAAAGGTCGAGGGGGCGAGATCCGGCGTCTCGCGCCGGCCCTCCTCGCGCGCGATCGCCGTCTTCTCCGCGCGCGCTCCCGGGAAGAGCTCCGCGAGCGATGTCACGACCACCGCGAGCGCCTTGTCGACCGGGCGCGCCTCGATCCCGGTCACGTCGATGAAGAACCCGGTCGTCTCGGGGCCGATCGCGGTTTCCCGGCTGTTGATGATCGGCGGCATCGAGAGGACCGTACCCTTCCGGTCCTCGAGAAGCGGGTAGCGGCGGTGCGCGGAAAGGAGCGCCCGGTAGGCGATCCCCTTCGGGTGCTCGTCCAGGATTTGTTTCGGCGTCAAGGGTCTTCCGTCGGTCGAGCCGAGGGGGATGAACCGGATCTCCTCCGGGCTGCACGTTCGGTAGCGGATCGGAGGTTCGATCGAGTCGAGATCGTACACGCCGATCGACGCGAACTTCCGGTCCCTTCCGAGCGCCCAGTGGAGGTCCTCCTGGAGCTTCATGACCGCGCGGATCGCGAAGTCGTCGAGACGGACGCCGCGAACGACCGCGCAGGCGATCTCTGGGCGGAACGACTCCGCCGAGGAGAGGGCGGGGTCGACTTGCACCTCGATCGCGGCGGGGCCGAGATCGTAGCGCGCGAGCCCCTTCTCGATTCCGAGGAGCCCTCGAAGTGCACGCGCGAGCCCTCCCGCGTCGAAGAGGTCCGGGCGGACCGGAAGAAGATCCACCCGGATCGCGTTCTCTGTCCCGAGATCGGTCCAGAATCTCTCCGGTTTCCCGCCGGCCTCCGTGAGGCATTGGGGGCACGCGCCGAGAAGCTCGTCCCTCTCGGCCCTCTCGACGACCGCCCCGCACGCCGGGCAGCGGAAGCGGCGGATCGGCGCGAAGCCCTCCACGTCGCACCCGAGGCGTTCGAGAAGATCCCAAAGCCTCTCGTCGCTCACGGGGGCGCCGATGAGGCGGCGAAGCGGTTCGGTGGGGACGGCGACTACCGGCACAGCGGTGTCTCCTCCAGCCAGCGGACGTCGCTCCAGAAGAGCTTCCGGATGTCGGTGAGTCCGTAGCGCATCATCGCGAGGCGCTCGAGGCCGAGCCCCCACGCGAGGACAGGAACTTCACATCCAAAGGGACGGGTCACTTCCGGCCGGAAGATCCCCGCGCCGCCGAGCTCGAACCATCCTTCCCGTCCCGGCATCCGGACGAACGCGCCGACGCTCGGCTCGGTGTACGGGAAGAAGTCGGGGCGGAACTTCACATCGCGGAATCCCATCTGGCGGTAGAACTCGGCGAGCGTCCCGAGGAGCGCCGAGAGGGTCGCCCTCGAATCGATGATGATGCCGTCCACTTGGTGGAACTCCGGAAGATGCTTGTAGTCGATCTTCTCGCGCCGAAAGACGCGCCCGACGAGGAAGACCTTCCGAGGCGGCTTCGGGTTCTCGTAGAGAGCCGCGACGGTCGCCGCGGTGGTATGGGTGCGGAGGACGACCCGGCGCGCGGTCTCCTCGTCCCATCGGTAGCGCCACCCGATCGAGCCGGTCTCCCCGCCGTTCTCGTGCGTCGCGCGGACCCTCTCGACGACGCTCCGCTCGGGGAGCTCGAAGCGCGCGGGACGATTGACATAGAAAGTATCCTGCATCTCTCGCGCCGGATGGTCCTGCGGCTGGAAGAGCGCGTCGAAATCCCAGAAGGCGCTCTCGACGTGCGGGCCGCGGATCTCCTCGAACCCCATGTGGAGGAACGCGCGGCGGGCTTCCTCGAGAATCCTCCGCATCGGATGTTCCTTGGCGGGGAAGACCTCGGCCGCGTCGAGCGACACGTTGTAGGGGCGAAAGACCGCCTCGCGCCACGCGCCTGTCCGAAGAAGCTCGGGATCGAGGAGGCTCCTCTCCTCCTTCGCCGCGATCCCCGCCTGGACCGCCTCGCGCCCCTGTTCGGTCAGCTCCGCGAAACGCCGCACGCGGGAGCGGACCTTGACGAACTCGCGCGCGCGTAGCTCGGCGAGAGGGCCCGCGAGGCGCTCCGCATCGCCGGCCGCGAGCTCGAGGACGCCCCCTTCCGCGCCCCGCAGGCTCTCGAGAAGAGCGGCATCCTCGAACCCGGACGCGCGCTCCTCGCCGGACGCCTCGAGCGCGCCCCCGCGCTTTCGCGCGAGGCCCTTCGAGAAGAGGAATCGAAGAGCCTTCCCCGCCTCGGCCGGATCGAGCCCGATGCGCGCCGCCAGATCGGGGAGCACGAGAGGACCTTCCCGCGCAAGCGTCTCCGCCATCCGAAGCTCGGGGAGCTTCTCCCCCGAATCGAGAAACGCGCGGCCCGCGTCCAGGAGCGCGACCTCCTCGTACGGCTCCTCCTCGACGCGCACCCATCCAACCGCCTGAAGATCGACGGCGGCCGCCGCGATCTGCGACTGGTCGATGCCGGCGCGCGCGGCGATCTCCGCAAGGAGAGCGCGCCCGCCCGCTTCCTTGAGCGTTCGAAGGAGCGCAACCTGACTGGGCGGGAGATGGCGGGTCATGGTTCCTCGTTCACGGCCGTCCGCAGGCTCGCACGCGATCGTATCACAACACGCTCTCCCCGCGCGGGATCGAAAAGGCGGCGCGCGCGGGCCTTTACCTCATGAAGTAGAGGAAGCGCCCGCAGTGAGGACAGGCGAGGATCTCCTCGTTCCGATTCACCTGGGCGAGCTGGGTGGGGAGCCGCTGGAAGCAGCCGTAGCAGATCCCGTCGAAGACGGGCGCGATCACCTTCCCGTACTTCTGCCGGATCCGGTCGTATCGCCTGAGAAGATCGGGGTTGCACTGTTCGCGCGTCCGCTGGCGGGCTTCGTCGAGCTGTTCTCTCCGGCTCACGTCGAATCCGAGCTGTCGTTCGATCGCGTCGGTTCCCTTCCCGAGGTCGTCGATCAGGAGCTCAATGTCGTTCAGGATGACCAGGTACTCGAGTTCCTCCTTCACCGTTCTCTCTCCTTCATCCCGCGGTCAGCTCGTCGATCAGGTTGAGAAGCTCGGCCTTCGTCTCGCTCTCGGCGAGCTTCTTCCGGTTCTTCGCGAGCCGCACGAGGCGCACGATCTGCGCGAGGATCGGATGGTAGAGGTTGGACGGCTCGATCGGGGGAGAGGCGACGAGGAAGAGATGATGAACCGGCTGGCCGTCCACGGCGCCGAAGTCGATCCCCTTCTCCGAACGTCCGTAGGCGAGCATGATGCTGGGGAAGATCGTCGAGCGGACATGGGGAATGGCGATCCCCTTGCCGATGCCGGTCGAGCCGAGCTCCTCGCGCGACTTCACGAGCTGCAGGGCGATGTTGCGCGATCCCGCGTCGATGGGAAGGAGCCGGACGAGCTCCGTAAGAGCCTCGTTCTTCGTAGCGGCTTCGAGCGAAAGCTCGAGCGAGTTCGGGTCGAGATAATCGGACAGATGGATGGCTTCCATGCACGCCCCTGAAGAGGCCGGGACCTTATCCGTCTACTGGACACCGAGAGGTTAGGAGAACCGCCCCGATCCGGCAACCCTTTTCTTCCGTCCCGACCTTGACCCTGCGCGCGCCCCTTCGCTACCCTCGATCCGGAGGGCCCCGCATGAGAGAGAAGAAGAAGATGACGCGCGAGGAACGCGACGGGCTTCGCGAGGCGGTGCGCGCGATCGTCCGGGAGGCCGGGCCGGAGGGAGCGGAGGAAGCCGCGCGCGGCCTCGTTCCGCTCCTCGTCCCCGATCCGGCCGCGTCTCCGGCGCGGAGCGGGCTTCGCACGACGCGCGAGCCGCTTCAAGAGGCGGCCGAGGCGTTGCAGCGGGCGGCCGAGAATCCGGAGAAGCTTCGCGCGTTCGTCGAGGCTCTCGCGGCGACCGATCTCCCGGAGACCCGGGTCGTGGCCGCTCTCTGTCTCGCGCCCCTTCTCCCGACCGACGACGAGGAGAAGGAAGGACGCGCGTGGGAGACGGTTCGCGCGTTCGTCGCGGCCTCGCCCCTCCTCGCGGTTCGGGAAGCCGCCGCGGATTCGCTCGCGCGGGCGATGGAGCAGGGGGCCGTCGACTCGTGGTCGCGGGCGTTCGACGCCTGGTCCTCCGATCCGGATCCCCGTCTTCGCGCGATCGGCCCGGCCGCCTTCGCTTCCCTCTTCGGCCGGGGGAAGGCGCCGGAGAAGCTCTTCGAGGGGCTTCGGCTCGCGCGCCGTCTCGCGGACGACGCGGACGCCGAGGTCCGCCGCCAAGTGGGCGCGCTTCTCGCGGCCGCCGGAAGAAAGCAAGGTCCCGCGGTGGCGCGCTTTCTCTCTCGCCTCCAAGAGGACGAACGGGAGGGGGCGAGAAAGCTAGCCGCGGAGATGTCGAAACGCCTCTCCTCACAATCCGTCACGAGCGACTGAAGCGGCCGGGTCCTGCCCGCCCCCGCCCGCCCGAATGAAGACGGCCCTGTCCCTCGTTTCCCCGCGTTTTTCTCCTTCCGTTGACAGCCGCGGAAGGGCATGCTAACCTTCACTTTCTGCGGTAATTGCCACAGGCAAAAGGAGATGCGCCGTGAAAGAGTACGGAACGGAAGCCCTTCGCAACCTGGTCCTCATCGGCCACGGGGGCTCTGGAAAGACATCGCTCGCCGAGGCGTTCCTCTTCGTCGGCCAATCCGCGAGCCGTCTCGGCAAGGTCGACGATGGAACCTCCCACTTCGACTCCGACGACGAGGAGAAGAAGCGGAAGATCACGATTCGAAGCAGCCTCGGTTTCGTGGAGTGGAAGAAGCGCAAGATCAACTTCATCGATACTCCCGGGTACGCCGATTTCGTCGGCGACGTCGTCGCCGCTGCCCAGGTCGCGGACGCGGTGCTCCTACTCCTCGACGCGCAGTCGGGCGTCGAGGTCGGAACCGAGAGAGGCTACCAGTTCGCGCGCGCGCGAAACCTCCCGGCGTTCATCGTCGTGAATCGAGCCGATCGGGAGCACTCCGATTACTCTCGAGCGGTCGAATCGGTCGGCGAGGCGCTCATCCCCGGCACCGTCCCCGTCACGCTCCCGATCGACGAGGGGGAGTCGTTCTCTTCGGTAATCGATGTTTTGCGTATGAAGGCATTCCGTTACGCGGGCGACGGGTCGGGGAAGGCGGCGGAGATCGAGATCCCGGCGTCTCACGCGGCCGAGGCGGCCGCCGCGCGGGAGAAGCTGATCGAGCAGATCGCGGAAACCGACGACGCTCTCGTCGAGAAATACCTCGAGGGAGGGGGGCTGACCGAGGAGGAGTTGCTCACTGGTTTCCGCGCGGGGATCGCCCGGGGCACGCTCCGTCCGGCCTTCGCGGTCTCCGCCGCGAAGCTCGTAGGCGTCGATCTCCTTCTCGACGCCGTCGCGGAGGCGGGTCCCTCTCCGCTCGATCGCCCCGAGGTCGTTTCCGCCGAAGGAGAGACCCGCAAGGTCGGGAACTCCGGGAAGACCGCGGCGCTCGCCTTCAAGACCGTTTCGGAGGCGCACATGGGCGAGCTCACGGTCTTTCGCGTGTTCACGGGGACCCTGGAGCCGGGGCGCGACTACGCGAACGCGAACAAGGGGAAGGGGGAGCGGATGGGGCAGCTCTACTTCCTTCAGGGGCGCGAGCGAGTGGATACGCCGCGGATCAGCGCGGGAGATCTCGGCGCGGCGGTGAAGCTGCGCGAGACGAAGGCGGGGGACACCGTGTGCGAAGCGAACGGATCGTTTCTCCTTCCGCCGATCCCCTTCCCGAAGCCGGTGATCGAGTTCGCCGTGGTCGCCAAGAACCAGGGCGAGGAGGACAAGATCGCAAACGGGCTCGCGCGGCTTCAGGAGGAGGACCCGACTTTCCACGCCGGGTACGATCCGGATGTCCGCCAGACGCTCATCCGCGGGCTCGGCGAGCTGCACCTCGATATTCAGGCTCGGCGCCTCAAGGAGCGTTTTGGGGTGGAAGTCGAGCTCGTGAAGCCGCGGATTCCCTATCGCGAGACGATTCGGGGTCGTTCCGATGTTCAAGGTCGATACAAGAAACAAACCGGCGGCCGCGGGCAGTTCGGCGACGTGTGGCTCAAGCTGGAGCCGAAGGAGCGGGGGGGCGGTTTCGAGTTCGTCGACGAGGTCGTGGGAGGGGTGGTTCCGGGGAAGTTCATCCCCGCGGTGGAGAAGGGGGTCGTCGCTGCGATGGAGGAGGGGGTCCTCGCCGGATGCAAGGTGGTGGACCTCCGCGTGACGATCTACGACGGCTCCTATCATGCCGTCGACTCGTCGGAGAACTCGTTCAAGGTCGCCGGCTCGATGGCGTTCAAGAAGGGGTTTCTCGAGGCGAACCCGGTGCTCCTCGAGCCGATCTACGTGGTGAAGGTGACGGTTCCGGAGGAGTTCATGGGGGACGTGATGGGCGACCTCTCGTCGCGCCGAGGGAAGATCCTCGGGATGGACTCGCAGGGACCGTTCCAGGTGATCCGCGCGCAAGTGCCCCTCTCGGAGCTCTACAAGTACTCGACTCATCTTCGATCGCTGACGCAGGGGCGCGGCGGGGTCGAGCGGGAGTTCTCGCACTACGAGGAGGTTCCGAAGGAGATCGCCGAGAAGGTGGTCACGGAGGCGCAGGCGGCGAAGCAGGAGGCATAGCCTAGATCATGCACGCGCTTCCTACTGCGGACGCGGATCGCGGCCTCAAGTGGCCTTCCTTCCATCGCCGCTTCCTAGAGCGTAGCTCCGGGGCTACGTTTCCGGGAGCGGCTCGTACCGGTCGGCCTCTCGGCGCGCGCTCCGCGCCCTCGCGACGGAAGCGCGGCATGATCTAGGCTGCCGAAGGGACCGAGCCGCGCGGCGCGTTGTTCGCCCGCGCGGCGTGTGCTACAATCGCGCGCGCCGGGCGCGGGAAGCGCCTCGCGCGGACCGGGTTCCGGTCGAGGTGCGCAATGTCGGGTCATTCGAAATGGGCGACCATCCGTCGGAAGAAGGGGAAGGTCGACGCGGAGCGCGGCCGAATCTTCACGCGGCTCATCCGCGAGATCACGGTTTCCGCGCGGAACGGCGGGGGAGACCCCGACGGCAACCCGCGTCTCCGAACCGCGATCGATGCGGCGCGCGCGGCGAACATGCCCGCGGCGAACATCGAGCGCGCGATCAAGAAGGGAACCGGCGATCTTCCGGGACAGGTGATCGAGGAGGTCGCGTACGAGGCGTACGCGCCCGGGGGCGTCGCCCTCCTCATCGAGACCGTGACGGACAACCGGAACCGCACCGCGTCGGAGGTGCGGCATCTCCTCACGAAGTACGGCGGCCGCATGGGCGAGGTCGGTTCGGTCTCCTACTTGTTCGCGCAGAAGGGGCTCGTCGTCGTCCAGAAGGGATCGCTCAGCGAGGAGGACCTGATGCTCTCGGCGCTCGACGCGGGCGCCGAGGACGTGTCGGATGAGGGGGACTCGTGGGAGATCACGACCGCCCCGGCCGATCTCTCCAAGGTCGCCGAGGTCCTTCGCGCGGCGGGAGCTCCGCCCTCGAGCGCGAGCCTGACGCGCCTCCCGAAATCGACCGTCCCCGTCGGCAAGGAACACGCGGGGAAGGTCCTTCGGCTCGTCGAGAGTCTCGAGGATCACGACGACGTCCAGCAGGTGTCCGCGAACTTCGACATCCCGGACGAAGTCCTCGAGGAGCTCGGCTCCTCCGAGGAGTAGCCATCCTCGGGAGAAGCTCATGATCGTCCTCGGGATCGATCCGGGAGGCAGGGGCACCGGTTTCGCGCTTCTCCGTCTCGACGGAAGCCGCATCGAGCATCTTCGCTCCGGAACGATCCGGACGGAGAGGGAAGCCCGCCTCGCGGAGAAGCTCCTCCGGATCCACGCGGGCGTCGCCGGGATCCTCGCCGAGGGGACTGTCGACGAGGTCGCCGTCGAGGACGTCTACCAGGGGGTGAACCCCCGCACCGCCTCGCGCATCGGACACGTCCGTGGGGTCGTGATGCTCGCGGCGGCGGAGGCGGGCCTCCCGGTCTTCGAGTATCCTCCGAACGAGGTGAAGTCGGCCGTCGTCGGAAACGGCCTCGCATCGAAGGAACAGGTTCGCTTGATGGTTCAACAGATTCTCTCGCTCCGCGAGGGCGTTCGGTCGGCGGACGAATCGGACGCGCTCGCGGTCGCCGTCTGCCATTGCCATCGCGCGCACTCGAGGGCGGCACGGTGATCGCCTACGTCGAGGGCGTCTTGGCGGAGAAGGGGGCGATGCGGGCGGTCGTCGACGTCGGAGGCGTCGGCTTCGCGCTGACCGTCTCGCTCTCGACCCTCGAGGATCTCCCGCGCGAGGGGACCAGGGTGCGGCTCTTCGCGCACACGTATCTCCGGGAGGAGACGATCCAGCTCTTCGGCTTCTCGACGAAGGCCGAGCTCGATCTCTTCCGCCTTCTTCTCGTCGTTCCGGGCGTCGGACCGAAGATCGCCCTCTCCGTTCTCTCCGCGATGCGTCCGGATCCGTTTCGGCGCGCCGTGGTCGACGGGAACACGGCGGAGCTCTCGCGGATTCCGGGGATCGGGAAGAAGAGCGCGGAGAGGCTCGTGGTGGAGCTCCGGAGCCGCTTCACCGAGCGCGGCGTCGAGGGAGCCGCGCTCGCGGCGGCGGGGGGCGTGGCGATGGAGGCGCGCCTTGCCCTCGAGGCGCTCGGCTACAAACCGGACCGCGCCTCGCAGGCGATCGCGCACGCGCTTTCGCTCCGCGCGGGGAAGGAGCCGTCGGTGGAAGAGCTTGTTCGGGAGGCGCTCGCGCATGTCTGAGGAGAAGCGTCCGCAGGGGACGGAGCTCGTCGCGGGGAGCCCGCTTCCGGGCGAAGACCGCCTCGAAGAGACTCTCCGCC
>Ga0194125_10000505_pt1 | contig 65507 bp, 65 predicted proteins | sample TA2KigC250mmetaG_FD_148626 | JGI IMG/M metagenome (GOLD analysis project Ga0194125, IMG submission 148626) | Freshwater microbial communities from Lake Tanganyika, Tanzania - TA2015034 Kigoma Deep Cast 250m | ecosystem: Environmental > Aquatic > Freshwater > Lake | place: Tanzania: Lake...
CGCATTGCGCGCCACGAAAGCCGCCTGCAAATCGGCAACCTCTCCACTTTCGGAAAGGCCTTCAATCGTCTCTACCTCTGCACCATCCAGTGACGCCGCAAGGATCAGGCAACCGCGCATGATCTTGCCATTGACGCGGAGCGTGCAAGCGCCGCAAACGCCGTGTTCGCAGCCGGCATGCGAACCGGTCAGGCCAAGATCAAGGCGCAAAAAGTCAATCAAATGGCGGCGCGGTTCCACATGCCGTGTCACCTTCTCGCCATTTACAGTGAGTGTAATCGGCATCATGCGGCTTGCACCTTCGGCTTCAGAAAACCAAACAAAACGCGTTCGGTCAGTACGCGCGCCAGATGGCGCTTCATCTCCGGCGGGCCATGCAAATCATGGGGCGGGTCAAGATCGTCCGCCAGCGCTTGCTGCGCGGCGCTGATGCCGGCACGGTCCAGGCTGCGGCCTTCAAGCGCTTTGGCGGCAGCAGCAGCCAATACGGGAATTTTGCCGACACCGAAATAAACGAGGCGGGGTGCCAAGATGCGCCCGGCATCCAAGGCCAAAGTGGCAGCAAGGCCCGCCATGGCATAATCACCGGAACGGCGCGTGATTTCCTCAATGGCGGCAAGGCGCGCGGTCAAGGGGATTTCGACCGCGGCGATGATTTCCCGCGGCGCGAGTGCGGTTTGCAGCAGATCGGTGAAGAAGGCTGCTGCCGGAATGCGCCGTTCTCCCTTGGCTGATGCAGCGATAATTGTCGCGTCCAGCGCCACCATGCAGGCCGGCAATTCTGCTGCCGGATCGGCATAGGCCAAGCTGCCGCCCAAGGTACCGCGATTACGAATGGCCGGATGCGCGATCAGGGGTGCCGCCGCCGCCAGAAGGGGCGCATGCGCCTTCACCAAAGGATCACCGCAAAGATCAGCATGGAGCGTCAGCGCCCCAAGGCGAAGCACTTGGCCATTGCTGGAAATACAGCGCAATTCAGCAATACCGGTAATATCAATCAGCGTGCCCGGATCGGAAAGCCGGAAGGCGAGGGTCGCCAGAAGCGTCTGCCCGCCTGCGATGATCTGGGCCGCATCCCCATGCGCCTCAAGCGTGGACCAAAGCTCGGCAAGGCTCCCGGCGCGCAAATAGCCCATTACCGGCCATTTCATCCGCATTATCCTCGTTTCGCGTGGAGACGTTGATCATTAGCCGAGGCTGTTTGTCAAGCGCGGCACCAACCGAGCATGGCGCTGAAATTTCAGTAATTTCAATCAATCCAAGCCTTCATCCCGGACCCTAGCGGCGTGCTTCACCCAAGTGATCGAGGCTGGATCGGGGGCGGGCATTGCCAGGCTCGGGGCACTTCAGCTGACTGGCAGCCAGATACTCACCTTGGTTCCAAGCCCTTCGGTGCTTTCAATGGCAAGCCTGCCGCGGTGGCGCATGATGATGTGCCGCGTAATGGCTAGACCAAGCCCGGTGCCGCCCTTATGGCGGGATCGCGCTGCGTCCACGCGGTAAAACCGCTCGGTCAGGCGCGGGATATGGTGCTTGGCAATGCCCGGCCCATCATCGGCGATGCTGAGCAAAGCGCCGGGGCGTGCGGTGCCATCCTCGGCGACCGCAGGCTTCAAACTGACTATCATCACCCCGCCTTCACGCCCGTGATTGATGGCGTTTTCCAAGACATTACGGATCACCTGCGCCACCTGATCCGCATTGGCGGGCCGCGCCACCAGCGCTTCCGCCAATTCCAATTCTGCCCGAATATTGCGCTGCTTCATCAGCGGTGAAAGTGCCTCCATCTCAGCACGCGCGATCATTGCAAGAGGTACCTCACCCACCGGCGGCTGGTGCTCTTCCATCTCGATACGCGACAAGTTGAGCAGATCATCAATCATCCGACGTATCCGCTCACCCTGTTCGGCCATGATGCCAAGGAAGCGCTGCTGCGCCGCCGGATCATCGGCAGCAGGGCCACGCAGCGTTTCAATGAGGCCAAGCAGGCTTGCAAGCGGTGTGCGCAATTCATGGCTGGCATTGGCGACAAAATCGGCGCGCGTCCGTTCAATTGCCGCCTCCCGACTGCGATCAATCAGCAGAATCAAAAGCCGTCCACCATCAGCCAGCGGCGGATCCAGCGGCACCACACGGGCCGAAACCTCTCTCGGGACCGGCACCGGTAAATGCAGTTCCGCGGTGACGGAATAGCCCAGCATCAGCGCATCATCCATGGCGGCGGCCAGCACGGGATGGCGGAGCAGCGCCGCCGTATCCGGCCCCTGCCCAGTTGCTTCTGGCCCTAGCATCTCCCGCGCTGCCGGGTTGGCGCGCAGCACAGCGCGTTCGGCGGAAAGCAGCAAAACAGGCTCGGGCAGGTTTTCCAGAATGGCGGCATCCGCCCGGCGCAGCCTTTCCAAAAGCACGCCCTGTTCCGTGAGACCCCGCGCAAGGCGGCGGATGCCATCGGCCAAATCCTCGGCGGAGGGCAGCGCGGCGGCGTCAGCCCTCGTGGGCGCGGCCCTGACTTGTGCCAGCGCGTCGCCAAGACTGGCCGAGACAAGGCCAAGCCGCGCGCGCCAGCCCCATGCAAGCGCAAGGCTTGCCAGCAATAGGGCGGCAAGCGCCGCAAGGCCGGGTATCGGACGCAATTCGCCCGTTAGCATTAGCAGGCACAGTATTAATAGCGGCACGGCGCCAATGGCAGAAGTCAGGCGCAGCAAGGGCTTCATGCCGAAGGCCGGCTGCGGTGCATGGGCTTAGAAGCCAACGCCGAGCGGCATGGGCGGCTCCACCAGCACGGCATCGCCATTGGGTGAGACGCGAAACAGCGCCAGGCTGCGATCAACCACCCCATTGGCGCGCAGCTGCACCGGACCATCCACGCCATCAAAGCGCGGCATGGCATCTGGCGTGGTGCCGGCGGGCGCAACCGCAAGCCCCGCTGCCATGACCGCGGCATCATGTGCAACCCCGGCAATGCGCGGCGCACGCTGGCCAAAAGCCTGCTGGAAGCGCGCATCAAAATTGCTCCGCGCGCGTTCGTCTGGGGCGGGGAACAGCGCCCCATGTAAGGCGGGTTCATTGGCAAGCCCGCCATCAGCGATCCAGAGCGCATGGCCCAGCAGCAATGGCCTTGGGTTTTCCTGCGCGCCGGCGCGGATGGCGGCGGCCAATTCCCGCGCCCGGAAGCCCGTGGCGCCAATCACCACCGCATCCATCGGGCTGGCCCCGCGACGTGTCATCTCAGCGACCGGCCCGGCCGCGCCCGCCCTTTCATTGAACAGTACAATCGCCGGGCGTGGCAGGTTGAAATCCGCCGCCGTCTGCCGCATCGCCGCTGCCAGGGCGCGGCCAAAGGCATCATCCGGCGCGATCATGCCGAATTGCCGCGCCCCGCTCGACATGGCCGAGCCCATCACGCGGCGCATCTGCTGTTCCGGTGTGACACCAAGGGTCCAAACCCCCGCCCGCGCCTGGGACGCATCATTGGTGAAGGCAAATACCGGCAGCCGCGCTGCCTGCCCGACCGGTGCCGCCGCAGCCATTTCCGCGGCGGTCAGCGGCCCCACCAAACCAACCGCGCCAAGGCTCACGGCACGCCGCGCGGCACCCCCCGCCCCCGTGGCATTGCCGCCCGTATCCAGGGGCACGAATTCCACGCGGCGATCGTTCTGTTCAAACAAGGCAAATTCCGCTGCCTGTTGAAGCGCCCGGCCAAGCGCTTCCTGCTGGCCTGAAAGTGGAAGCAGCAGCGCAACACGGGTGCGCGCCACATCCGGCGGTGCGCCATTCGGCGCTGCGCCCACCATGATTGGGGCTTGCGGTGCACAGGCTGCAAGCGCGACAAGCAACCCAAGCGGAACAAGGGCGATCAGGCGTGACGAAAGCCGATTCAGAAAACGGGGCATGGCCGGTCCATCCTTCGGCTACGCCCGCCATCGGGCCTAGCCTTACATTGGTTGCCACCCCCATAGGCAATATGGGGGATCTTTCGCCCCGCGCCCTGGCCGCCCTGACGGCCGCCGATGCGGTGCTCTGTGAGGATAGCAGAAATACCGGCGCAATGCTCGCCCGGTTGGGCATCACCGCGCGCCTGATTCCACTGCATGACCATAGTGAAGCGAATGAGCTGCCCCGGATATTGGAAATGCTGAAACAGGGGCAAAAATTGGCGCTGGTTTCAGATGCCGGCACGCCTTTGATGAGCGACCCTGGCTTTCGGCTGGTGCGCGCCGCGATTGCCGAGGCTTTGCCGATTTCGGCCATTCCAGGCCCCAATGCGGCGGTGATGGCCCTTATCCTGTCCGGCCTGCCGCCCGAGCCATTTCTGTTTCAGGGCTTCCTGCCGCCGCGCCAGGCGGCGCGTGCGGCAGCGCTTGCCCGGCTGAAGGCGCTGGAACAGGCCGGGCTTGCCGCCAGCATGATTTTTTACGAGGCACCGCATCGGCTGGGCGAAAGCCTCGCCGATATGGCGGCGGCCTTTGGCGTCGAGCGCCCCGCCGCCGTTGCGCGCGAAATGACCAAGCGGTTTGAAGAAGTGCGGCGCGGCAACCTCGCCGACTTGGCCGCGCATTATGCCAGTGCCGAGGCGCGGGGTGAAATTTGCATCGTGGTCGGCCCCGCAGCCGCTGAGGCAGTGGTCGGCGATGCGGAAGTGACCGCGCAATTGCGTGCGGCGCTGGCGAGTGGGCTTTCGGTGAAGGATGCGGCGGAAGCAGTCGCCAAGGCCACCGGGCGCAAGCGCCGCGACATCTATCGGGAGGCTTTGGCCCTGCTGAACAGCGCATGATGGCTTGGCGGATGGTGCGACATCGTCCAGGCTTGGAACACGGCAGGGTGAGCGGGAGAGCAGCGCATGGGGTTGGGTGATCTGGCGCACCTTCTCGAAAAACATCCGGATACTGCATGGGGGTCGCGCTCAAGGGAGGAATGACCGAGGCACAATAGAATCGGAAAATCAATCACAGACCAAGAGGGCAGGACTAAATCAGAGGTTCCCTAAAAAATTAGCGGGAACACGATGAGTTTTTGGGCGGAACGCAGTGGTCCAAATCACAAGCAGTGATTTGCGGTATGCGTCAGGCTGAGATTTACACTCCTTATTGACCGAAAGCAACAACAGGAGGCTTGCTCACACCCTCGGCACCGCCACCCCAACCAGCGCATCCCGCGTCACAAGCGCCGCCAGCTTCTCCGTACTCCATCCCTCGGTCCCAGCGGGCCGCATCGGCAGCACCATCCAGCGGTAATCCGCCGTGCTATCCACCACGCGAATTTCGACATTATCGGCCAATTGCGTACCCCATTCGGCCAGCACCGCGCGCGGTTCGCGCACGGCGCGCGACCGATAGGCGAAGGATTTATACCAACCGGGCGGGTAGCCGAGCAGCGCGCGCGGGTAGCAGGAACAGAGCGTACACACCACCAGATGATGCTGCTTTGGCGTGTTTTCCAAAACGCCAAGCTCCGGCGTGCCGGCCATGGAAGCGCCCGCCGCCTCAGCAGCGGCCTTACCGTCACGCATCAGCAGCGCGTAATATTCGGGATCGGTCCAGGCGCGCGCCACCATGCGGGCACCAATCTCGGGGCTCGCGCGATCCGTGATCGCCTGACGCTCGGCGATTTCGGTTTCACTCACCAGCCCCTTGGCATTCAGGGCGGCAACCAGTCTGTCCAGCAGCGCGAGGCTCGCGCCAGAAGGAGGGGCGGCCATGTCAGGCTTCCTCCAACCAATGTTCGAAGATTTCCACCATGACCGTATCGCCAGCCTTACCGTCATCCCAAATGGGCGGCTGGTCGAACAGCACATGATAAAGCTGCCGGCACAGCGCCGGGCGGGCAAAGGCCAAATCCTCGGGGTTCGGAAAGGCGCCGAGTGGGCGAACCACCTGACCCATCCTCCCACGCACATAATGTGGCGTGCGGATATGGCAGGGGCCACGGGTTTCGGGCCAATCATCCTTCACGCGCACCCGGGCACCGGGCGCAAAGCGGGGGGCAGCAGCCTCGGGCGCAGCGCTCATGCCAAATCCTCCTGCCGGATGACGCCTTTTTCGACCATCAGCGCCGCAATCGAACGCAACCAACGTTCGTAATAGCCAAGCGCGAAATATTCATCCTCTGAGATGCTTTCGATGCCGCGGCGAAGCTCATCAACCGTTATCATCTTCTTCTGCGCCAGGATTTGCCGAATGGCGTCCACCTTCTTGCCGAAGGCATCGGGCGGCGCCTCATCATGCTCAACGGGGGTGCAGCGGAAGCGCGCGATCCCGCCAATATCGTGCAGCGCGCGGTTGGGAGAGTCGTCGATCATGGCAAAAGTTTAATCCGGAAAACGGGGCGCGGGAAAGAGGCGTTATTTCACTTCCTCATTCGGCCCCACGCCCCAGATATCGGCGCGCCGGATATGGCCTCGGAATTCGCCGATCTGCGCCTCACACCAGGTGCTATTGGGCTCACAGGCGCGCAAGCGGCCCACCACGCCGGGGCGGAGCCGCGCCACGGGCTGCGCCTGATCCTCTGCCCGGCGGCGGAGCATCACCTCAGACCCCGGCGCGCCGCGCACAATAAAGGAACGCCGGCCCATCAGCGTTGATTGGTGCACCCAGCCTTCGGTGCCTTCCGGGTCGCGGATGCGGCGCCAGAGTTCGAATTCGCGCACGATTTCCACCGGCAACTCGCGGCGCTGATAGGTCCATTCAATGGGAAAGCGCGTGCCCGGGCCGCTCCGCATATTCACCTCATCCGACCGGAGCGCGGCAAAGCGCGGCAGCGGCAGGCTGGTGACGGAACCGGTTGTGGGGGCGCGTTCCGGGGGCGGCGCGGGCGCCGTGGCGGCTTCGGGTGGTTTGGCCGCCCCGGCAGTGGCGGCAGCGCCGGCCGCAGCGCCGGCGGCGACCCCGACTGCGGCCCCGGCAGCAGCGCGATTGCCCTGCCCAGCTTGGGGTTGTCCGGCGGGGCGCTGCTGCTGGCCGGCCTGGCGCTGTTGTTGCTGCTGCCCAGGGGGGCGCTGTTGTTGTTGCGCGGCGGGGCGTGGCTGACCCTCGGCGTTGCGTTGCGTCGCCTGAGGTCTTACCGGCGGATTGACCACTGGCGGGCGCTGTTCGGGCCTGGGCTGCGCGGCAGGCGCGGGCGTGGGCGCCGCCTGGCGTGGCGGCGGCACATTCTGCGCGCCACCCAGGCTCGATTGGCCAAAGGCCGGCGCGGCCAGCACCAAAGCACTCAGAATCGGCAAAAGGCGTAGGAGAGCCATGGCAGCATCTCTTCCGCCCCTCGGGGCCAACGTCAAGCGCTGGTTGCGGGCAGGCGTGTCAAACCCTGGAACTGGGCCGGTAGAAGGGTTCATGCCGCCTTGGGTCAATGTAATCGGCATAGAAGCGCCTGGCATGCGGCAGCAGCCTCTTGGAAAGCTGGCGCCGTTCCACCTCATCATCCGCCAGCGCGCGGGCCAGATCATCATGCAGCGCCTTGAGCGCCCCATCGCGATCAACCCGCGTGAAGCGGCCTTCCTGATAGATCACTTCCCCATCACACATCACGGTGCGCACCGCGCTCGCCTTCGCGCGCTGCACCACAGCATCCAGTGTGGGCGTGAGTTTATCCAGATAGGGATAGGCAATGCTGTCCCAATCAATCAGCGATAAATCTGCTGCCTTGCCGACCTCCAGCGTGCCGAGGCCATCGCGCCAGGATGTGGTACGCGCGCCACCCAGCGTTGCCATGCGGAGCACCTGCGCCATGCCTGGTACTTCATCATCACCCACGCCGGGGATGCGATGCGCGCGCAGCACCAGGCGCAATTCCTGCAGCATGTCACGGTCATCATTTATACCGGCCTCATCCAGCCCAATCGCGGTATTGAGACCGCGCGCTTCAAAACGATTGAGCGGCGCCACGCCGGAACGCAGCCGAAAATTCGATGAACAATTATGGCAGATGCAGGTGCCAGTCTCGGCCAGCCGGTCAATATCCTTCTCATTCAGCCAAACGCCATGGCCAAGCGTCATGTTCGGCCCAAGCAGGCCGAAGCGATCCAGATATTCCACCGCTGTACCGCCACCGCGACGGCGCGCATATTCCTTCTGATAGGCGGTTTCCACCAGATGCATATGGATCGGCGCATCATGGCTGCGTGACAGCTCTGCCATCGCTGCCAGGGCCTTGTCCGAACACCAATGCAGATTGGCCGGCGCCAATTGCACACGCACGCGCCGCTTGGCGTTGTGGCTGCGATGGAGGTTGCGGAACAGATCGAGGTTATCTTCCAGCGACAACTGAAAACGATCAAACCAGCGCTGCATCGGCCCGCGCAATTCGGGCGGCAGGCTTGCCACGAAATCCTTATCCGCCTGATAGACCAGCCGGTTCTGGTCACGCAGTGCGAAGCAATAGGAAACACGCATGCCGATATCCTCATAGGCGCGAATGATCTCACCGGCGCGCTTTTCGACATCAGGCAGCTTGCCCGGCGCCCAGCCATGCAAATGCTGCACGGTGGTAATGCCGGACCCAACCATCTCAAAAGCGGAATAGAGCGTATCAAGGTAAGGGTTCACATTGCGCGCCACCATGCGCGTGACGAACCAAAGCTCCAGCGGCATATCGGGCGAGCCCAATTGCACCGGCGTCAGCCCGACATGGTGATGCGCATTGACAAAGCCGGGCAGCATCACGTCGTGCCCCGAGCCCACCACCGGCAGGCTTGGATGCTTGCGGTGCAGATCATCATAGGTGCCGATCTCGGTGATGACGCCATCTTCCTGGATCAGCGCGCCATCAGCGATTTCCTCAACGGCGGTGGCCGACAGGGTTTTGGTGATCATGGCGCGGCTGCGCGCAACAGTTGCGGCCATCAGGACTCTCCGATTTGGACGCCTTAAGCTTACCGCGAATCGGAAGCCCCGGAAGCGGGGGGTCTGGACGGCGCGGCGTGAAGCGCGGATGCTTCGCCCAAAGCAAGTCGGAGAAAAGCATGCTCAGTCTCAAAGGCAAGGTTGCCATCGTCACGGGGGCAGGTTCGGTGGGTCCCGGTTGGGGCAATGGGAAGGCTACCGCCGTGCTCCTCGCGCGCCAGGGCGCCAAGGTCTTTGGCCTGGATAACAATGCCGCCGCGGTTGAGGAGACGATCCGCATCATCAAATCGGAAGGCGGCGAGGCAGCCTCGCATATCTGCGATGTGCTCAATTCTGAAAGTTTCCAGGCGGCGGTGGAAGCCGGTGTCGCGCGCTATGGCCAATTGGATATCATGGTAAACAATGTCGGCGGCTCACACCCCGGCGGCGCAGAATCCATGCCGGAGGAAGTGTGGGATCGCCAGCTGGATTTCAACCTGAAATCCGCTTTCCTTGGCTGCAAATTTGCCCTTCCCCATCTGAAGAGGCGGCCAGGAGGTGCGATTGTAAATATCTCCTCCATCGCTGGGTATCGGATGCAGGCGGCGCGCCCGCATATCGCCTATAGCGCCACTAAGTACGGCATTGTGGCGCTGTCCAAATCGGTCGCGATTGAAAACGCCAAGGCAGGCGTGCGCTGCAATACCGTGGTGCCGGGGCTGATGCATACGCCCTTGGTGGAACATCGGCTGGTGCGACAATTGGGCGGGAATGACGCCGCCGCGCTGATCGCCAAGCGTGATGCGCAAGTGCCGCTCGGCAAAATGGGTGATGGCTGGGATATTGCGCACGCGGTGCTGTTTCTGGTCTCCAACGAGGCCAAGCATATTACTGGAACGGAGCTGATTGTTGATGGCGGCATCACCGCCACTGGCGCAGTCTGATATCAAAACAGGCATAACCATGAAAACACGGTTTTCCCGCCGCGCGCTGACCGGTGCGGCGCTTGGCATACTCGGCATGCCCGCGCTGGTGCGCGCGCAGGACACCTTCCCCAATCGGCCCATCACGCTCGTGGTGCCATCGCCTGCCGGCGGAGGTACTGATTTCAGCGCCAGGCTGATCGCGGATCAATTGGGTCGCGCGCTGGGTGGTTCCATGGTGGTGGAAAACCGCCCGGGCGGGAATGATGTGGTGGGGCTTACGTCCGTGCTGCAAGCGCGGCCGGATGGCCATACGCTGCTATGTGGCTATTGCGGCACCATGACCGGGCGTGTTGCCGTTGGCACGCTTGGCGGCATTGTTCCCGCGCGGGATTTCCTGCCGATCGGGCAAATCACTGACACGCCTCAGCTTTTCGTGACCCACCCAAGCGTCCCAGTGAATTCCATGCGCGAATTCATCGCCCATGCCAAGCAAAGGCCGGGCGATCTGACCTATGCCTCGGCCGGGGTTGGGTCCATGCATCATTTGGGCGCGGAATTGCTGAAGCTGCGTGCGGGCATTGACATGCTGCATGTGCCCTATCGCGGCACTGGCGAGACCATTCGCGACCTGATCGCAGGGCGCGTGCATTTCTACATGAATTCGCCGCCGCCGCTCACGCCGCTGGTGGCGGATGGCAAGCTACGGGCGCTTTGCGTCAGTTCCAATGAACGCCATCCGGGCATGCCGAATATCCCCTCGGCGAAGGAAGAAGGGCTGGCGGACCTCGATCTCAATGTCTGGTTCAGCCTATTTGCGCCGCGCGGCACGCCGGAACCCGTGGCGCGTGCGCTCGCCCAGAAGTTGAATGAGGTGTTGGCCGATCCCGCCATCCGCAAACGCGCCTTTGACGCCGGCGCGCTGGTGGTGCCTTCCTCGCCCGAGGCTTTGGCGGCGCGCATGGAACGCGAAACAGGCGCCTGGGCCGATGTGGTGCGGGCCGCCAAAATCACTGCCGGTTAGGTTTTTGCGGCTAATGCCGTAGCCCTTCACCGAACAAAACAAACACGGGCAAAAATGCCGTCAGGTGATCCGCCCTGGATCGCCTGATGGTGAACCATGCCTACTCCAACCTATGCCGATGCCGTGCGCTATGTGCGCCGCCATCCGCGGATCAATACCAGCACCCTGTCGGATGGCCTTGGCATCTGCTGGAGCCTCGCACCGGATTATTTGGAACGGATGGAACGTGCCGGCGTGGTCGGCGCGATCGAAGATGATGGCTGGTGGCCAGTTGCCCGCATTGAAGGGCCGCCGGCGGCGCGCAAACCTGGCTCAGCGGCCAATAGCACCGCGCTTCGGCGCGGCAGCCCGCCCGAGGCTCAAAGGCCAGCAGAAACCCCTACCCTTCCATCGCCGCCCAGCGCCACCGGCAATAATGACACTCAGCAAATGCTGGACAAGCTGCGCGAAGCCGCCCGCGTGCTGATGGCCGAGCGTGAGAATATGCAAAAGCTCCGCGATGCCTGCCGGCTGCTGATTGCGGAACGCGAAGCCTGGAAGCGCCGCGCTTTCGCCGCCGAGGCGCGCATGCTGACCGAAGAAGCCACTGAAATGGATCGTCAGCGCTTTAACGCGCTGCGCCGTGTGCTCGCCCGCGAATTGCACCCGGATTACGCGCCGGCGGATCCCGGCGATATTTCGCTTCGAGAGGCGCTGTTCAAATCTATCTGGCCCAAGGTGAAACAGATCGAACGCAAGGGGCGAACCAGCTAGGCGCCCTTATCTTCCCAACCATCGCGCCAGGCGCTCCGGCGCCGCCGCCATATCCGCTTCCCGCCCGCAATAGGAAAAGCGCAAAAACCGCCCACCGCGCCCGCGGTCAAAATCAAGCCCGGTGGTGGCGGCAATTCCCGCCCCCTCAAGCATGGCCGCCGAAAACGCCGCGCTGTCATTCGTTAGCGCGGAGACATCGCACCACAGATAAAAAGCGCCATCGGCCGCCGCGATCCGGTCAAACCCCGCACGCGGCAGGCCGGCCAGCAGGGCGGCGCGGCTCCGCGCATAGGCTGCCTTATTGCCTTCAAGTTCCTCGCGGCAATTCATGGCAGCCTCTGCCGCCACCTGCGCGATATGCGGCGCGCTGATGAACATGTTTTGCGCAAGACATTCCACCGGGCGGATCAAATCCTCGGGCAGCACCAGCCAGCCGATGCGCCAGCCGGTCATGGACCAGTATTTGGAGAAACTATTGACCACCACGGCGCTATCGCTGAAGAGAGCCGCACTGCTTTCCGCGACCGTGCCCCAGCTCAGCCCGTGATAGATCTCATCGCTGATCAGCCGCACGCCCTCGGCATGGCACCAGCGCACAATCGCGGCCAGTTCCGCCGGCGCCAGCATGGTTCCGGCGGGGTTGCAGGGGCTCGCGATAATCAGGCCAGCCGGACGCGGGTCGAGCTTTTCCAGCATGGCGACGGTCGGCTGAAACCGTGTTGCGGCATCGCATTCCAGCAATTGCGCGCGCATGCCAAGTGCTTGCAGGATATTCGCATAGGGCGGGTAGAAGGGCGCGGCCATGGCAATGGCATCGCCCGGATCAAACGCCGCCAGAAAAGCGAGCGGAAAAGCGCCAGATGCGCCCATGGTCACCACAATGCGCCACGCCGGGACAACCATCCCGTAATGGTCCAGATAATGCCGCGCGATCCTCTCCCGCAGCGATAGCAATCCAAAGGCTTCCGTATAGCCAAGCGGCGCACCGGCATTGAGTGCGCGTATGGCGGCTTCAGCCGCGCCGTGCGGGGCGCCGGTGCCGGGTTGGCCGACCTCCATGCGGATAATGCCAGGCGCGCTGGGCGGCAGGCTCGCGGCACGCGCATTGGCCGCCGAGATGACATCCATCACCAGAAATGGCGGCGCTTCCGCCCCGCGCCCGATCTTGAGCACCATGCTCAGCGCCTAAAACTGCCAAGCGCAACGCCGCCGCCACGCGGATCGGCAGCGCCAATGCAAGCCGAGCCATTGGTTGGCACCAGCCCAGCGCACGAAATCACCACGCCGCGCCCGGGCGCTGGCACACCGACATAGGGATCAGCCGGCCCGGCCCGGCGTTGCACCGCCGCCAAGGGCATGGCCGTTGCCGCCAAAGCCGCCCGCCCGCCACTGCCCGAAGCCGCCGCGCGGAAGCGCCGCAAATCGGGCCGCGCCAGAATCGCGACCGGCAGGGGCGCTGCCTCCACACGGCCAATGCCCGGCGCGGCGGCCAGCAATATGCCCGTACCCGGCACAATACGCCCCGTGCCGAACAGGTTGTTCATGCTGAAGGCGCAGGAAACCGCATTGCCTTCCCTATCCAGCGTAATCAGCGAAGCCCCTGCCCCCGCCCCGGCGGCACCATCCGCCGGGGCCTGACCAGCCATCGCGGCTTGCAGCGCGCCGGCCATGCCCGGCGATGCCTCGGTGCTAAGCAGCGCCAGATCAGACCCCAAGGCCGAACGCGCTGCGGCAGTCACGCGAATGCGCGTTGTGCGAAGCTCGGCTTCGGTCAGCCCGCCGCCCGACATGATGGAACCCTCCACCAGCCGCTGCGCCAGATTTCCCTGATAAAGATCGCCGATACCAAGCGGCGCGGCACGAAGTTGCGCCAGCGTTGCACTCAAATCCAGCTGAACAATGCGATCATCAAGCCTCAGCACGCCACCGCCTAGGCGGGCAAAAACCTGTTGCGCGCTCGGGTCCTGCAACAATGGCCCAGCCACCACGACCAGATCATCGGCGAGCGTGCGACTGATTTCCGTGCCCAGCCGGGCTAAATCTTCGGCCGGGCGGATCAGATCCTCGATCTTGAAGCGCCCGGCATTGAGATGCAGCGCGAAAAGCCCGCGCGCCATGGCGGGCAAGGCGGCTGGGCGGTCAGTGCCCGCAGGGATTTCGGTGCGCGCGCCGGCAGGGAAGATGATGGCGCGCGCCAAGCCGCGCTGCGCATCCAAGGCAACGCAAACACCCCCGCCGCCAAGCCCGGCGCGCGAAGGCAGCGTCACCGCCATGGTGAAGGCGCCCGCCACCGCGGCATCCACGGCGGAACCGCCACCTGAGAGGATATCCCGTGCCATAATCGCCGCGCGGGGCTCATCGGCCGCCACACCGCCCAGGAAGCCCGAGACATGGCCCGGCGTGCCAAAGGGGATGCTCGACCGACCAGTTACCGTCTCAACCGTGCGATCCACGGTGGATCCCACCGTCTGGCAAGCTGCCAAGGCCAGGCTAAGCCAAATGCCAAGCAAACCCCGCCCCAGTTTCAACCTGCTGCCGTGATGCATCATGCCGCTATTCTTCCTGACTGGCCGCGCCGGCAGGCGCGTAGTGGAAAGGGATTAGCATAGAAGCGCCCGAGTCCAAGGGCGGGGGTGAAGAATCGCGGCTTGCCTCATAGCGCGGGCCGGGCTTGGTTAAGCGCATCGCCACGCCGGGGGCCCCGCCATCATGCAAAGACGCCTGCTGCTATCTGCCCTTGCCGCCACTCTGGCCGGCCCAGCCCTGGCGCAGGGTTTTACGGAAGCGCAGCGTGCCGAAATCCTGACTATTCTGCGCGATGCGCTGCGCCGCGACCCGACCCTGTTGCGTGAGGGCCTGGAGGCACTGCAGGCAGCCGAGGATTTTGAACGCAATGCGACCCAAGCCCATGCCATTCGCACGCATGAGGCCGCACTGCTCCGCAACCCCGCTGACCCGGTGCGCGGCAATCCGCGCGGTGATGTCACGATTGTGGAGTTTTTCGACGCCCGCTGCCCCTTCTGCAAAAGGCTGGCTGGTGAGATGGCGGAATTGCTGCGGAAGGACCGCAACATCCGCGTGGTGGTGAAGGATTTACCAGTGCTTGGCCCCGCATCCGTGGTGGCCGCACGGGGTTTGCTCGCCGCGCAGCGCCAGGGCAAATACAATGAATTCTACGATCGGCTGATGGCGCTACGCGGCGAACCAACGGAAGGCGCGATGCGCGCCGAGGCCGAGCGGATCGGCATGGATATCCCCCGCTGGCAGCGCGATATGCTGGACCCATCCTTGCAACAGCGCATTGACACCAACATGGAATTGGCCCGCGCGCTCCGCATCGAAGGCACGCCCGCCTTGATCATTGGCGATGCCTTCATTCCGGGCGCGGTGCCGCTCGCGGATTTGGAACGCGCGGTGGCTGAAGTGCGGCGCGCGCGCAGGTAGAGTCTTTGTTTGGTCGCATCTTCCGAGCCGCCAAGTGAAGCCACTTGCCTTGCAAATACGCCAAAAATTACGGCGCGACGAAACCCGCCTTCTTGTGACTGCCATCGCAATAGGGCGCCTTGGCGGTTTGGCCGCAGCGGCAGAAGGAAGCCTGCGGGGTGCGGTCAATCTCCTCACCCGCGGCATTTTGCACAATCATCGGGCCGGAAGTGCGCACCGAACCATTGGGCTGCGGGTCCAGATTGACCGGCCCGGTCACGCCGGAAATATCGCGCCCTTCGCGCTTGGCCGGCGCGCCGGTCAGCGGAATCCCAGCACTCTTGTGGCTGCCATCGCACCAGGGGCCATTTTTGGTCGCACCGCAGCGGCAGAGCCAAGCCTCGCCGCCTTCAATCGGTTCGCCCTTCAGGGTGAGCTCACCCTTGAAGTGCAGCGGGCCACCGTCGCGCGTGGTGATGATGGTTGCGGTCATGATGCGTGTCTCCGGAAATATGTGAGAATTATTGTGGGGGTTTACGCGGCACCTGACCAGCCCGCCCCGAAATCAATCGGGAACACCGGGCGTGGCAGACGTTTCCAGGGGAAATTGACCAGAACAGGGCTCGTCAGGCCCGGCACATCCACCTCCAGAATGCGCTCATCGGGGAAGAATTCATCAAAACCGGCACGGAAATGGCCACGGGATTTCACAACAACCACGCGCGCGGCGGCGATATCCACGCCGAACATCTCAATCATGCGCGGTTCATGGCATTGGCGGCGCAGGCTCGCCAGCACCACGCGAATGCCGCTGCCTTCAAGTTCAAGCAGCGCAGCCGGGCCAAGGTCAAAGGCGCGCCCGGCCATGGTGCCGCGCCGGCCCACACCCTTGCCATCCGACAGTTTCAGGGTGCGCGCGGGGGCTGAGAAACTTGCAGAAAATTCACTCGGGTTGCGGTTGAATTGCGCGGTGAAGCGCGCCGCTTCGCCGAGCTTATGGGCTTCCTCGGCCAGGTCGGGATCAACGAAATTGGCAAGCACCACGCCCGCGACGCCCGCCACATGCAAGGCGCGTAGCACATAGGCCGTGTTGCCGCGCCCACCGCCGCCCGGATTATCGGCAACATCGGCAATCAGCACCGGGTCAGCGCCCTGAGCCGCCGCCTTGGCGCGAACGGTGACATCCGCAAGCGGCATAAGCTTCGCCACATACCGCTGCCGATCTGCCCAGGTGGCGCGCGCGATCTCAAGCGCTGCCGCATCCGCCAAAGCCTGATCCCCGCCGCGGGTTGTGACCGTGATGGTCATGCCGCATTTGGGCAAGTCGGAGAAAACAAAACCGCCGCAGATGGACGCATTGGCAATGCGCTGATCGCGCGCCATCAGCGCCTGGCAGTCGGCCACGCGATCCGCATAGGGGCCGCGCGCCGTCAACAGGCTCACCGATGGCGGGGTAATCGGCAGGCGCACAAAGCCGCGCGCGAAACGCTCACCGCCAAGCGCCTCTCGCAGCAGATCGGCAGCCTCAGCGGCGCGTTCGCGCATATCCACATGCGGGTTGGTGCGATAGCCGATGAAGGCATCCACGGCGTCAATCAGCTTTTTGCTGATATTGCAATGCAGATCATGGGTGCAGACGATCGGCACCGCCGGCCCCACAATGGCGCGCACCATCGCCGCCATGGTGCCATCGCTATCCTCATCACCCGTTGCGCTGCTCGCGCCGTGGTTGGCGACATAGACACCATCCAAGGGAAGTGCCGCCGCCAAACCGGCCCGCATTTCATCCAGCGCGTCATTCAACAGGCTTTGATCAATTGGCCCGCCTGGCGGCGCTGCCATGACCAGAATGGGCAGCGGCACCCAAGGCCCGGTTTCATCCATACGCTTGTAGAAACCCGGAATCTCCGATGGCAAATGGCTGACCGGCTGGCGCGCCAGGCGCGAGATCGCTTCCCCCCTTTCCAGGCATTGCCGGGCGAAATCCTCCTTCACTGTGACCGGTACGAAGGCATTTGCTTCCAAATGCAGCCCCAAAATGGCGATGCGCAGCGCACGAGGCATTGGCTGGACCATATCTTCAACATTCCCGAGGATAGACGTGTGGCGTGACTTGTATAAAATTAATTCTTAGAAAGATATTTGAGGGGTAGTTTGCTGGGCACGCAATCCGCAAACACGGAGGCTGGGGGGCGCGTCGTGCCGCATTTCGCGGTTGGATTCGCTGTGCCCGATCTGCGCCCTTGGCTTGGCGGCAATTGCGGCATTCAGGGCGTTTGGACCTTCGCCGCCGCCGCCCCCGGCCCGCATCTGGCGCTGGTGGCGCTGACCCATGGCAATGAAATCGCCGGCGCCGCCGTGCTGGCGGAAATGCTTATGGCGGGCATCCGGCCTCAACGGGGCCGGCTTAGTCTGATCTTCGCCAATACCGACGCGTTCCTCGCCTTTGATCCGGCAAACCCCACCGCGACGCGCTACCATGATGAGGATCTGAACAGGCTTTGGGGCGAGGACCGGCTGCAAAGCCCGCGCGATTCGCGGGAGATGCGCCGCGTGCGGGAATTGCTGCCCGTGATCGAAAGCGTGGATGTGCTGGTGGATTTGCATTCCATGCTCTGGCCATCCGATCCGTTGATTCTGGCTGCTGGTGCGGAGCGCGCGATCAAGCTTGGCCAATCGCTCGGCACGCCGCGCCTGACGGTGGCTGACCCTGGCCATATTGCCGGGCGGCGCCTGGTGGATCATGCGCATTTCACCAAGCCAGGTGGCAGCGGCGCCGCCGTGCTTGTGGAAGCCGGGCAGCATTGGGAAACCGCGACCATCACGGCCATGGCCACCACGGCGCGCCGTGCGCTTGGGCTTTACGGCGTACTTGGTCCTGCCCCGGCCCCATCGCCGGAACCCCCTTTGTTGGCGCGCGTGACCGAAACCGTCACGGCCACATCGCATAGCTTCATTTTCACGCGGGAATTTCGCGGTGGTGAGATCATCCCAAAGGCCGGCACCGTCATTGCCCAGGATGGCGTACGAGACATCAGAACGCCTCATGATGATTGCCTGCTGGTCATGCCAACCCCGGTGGCGCCGCGCGGGCATACCGCGGTACGCCTCGCGCGGTTTGAAGCGCCCTGATCGGGGCGCAGGGCTTGCGCGAAAGCCCGGGTCGCGCTTGCCTGCCTATGTAGAGCATGCCCGCCCCGCGTTTGCATGGCCGTCATGCTCTAAAATTTTGGTTGGTCGCATTTTCCGAGTCGCCAAGTGCGTCCACTTGCTTGAAACTGCGTCGGTTTTTATTTGGGGAAACCAGATGGCTGCCTTGAATCTGATCACCTTTGCCGATGCTGCGGGAAGCCGCGCGGGCGTGCTGCTTCCCGGCGGGCGCGTGCTCGATTTAGCGGTCGCCATGCCGCCGGCGCGCGATATGCTTGCGGTGATTGATGGCGGCGCCGCCATGCTGGCCGCGATCCGCGCGCGCGCCGCCAATCCGCCCGCCCATGCGCTGCAGCCGCTGGCGAGCGTTGCGCTGCAAGCCCCTATCCCACAGCCGCGCCGGAATGTGTTCTGCGTTGGCCGCAACTACATGGACCATGTCGCGGAAGGTGATCGCACACGCGGCATCACCCAAAGCGAAGTGCCGAAATACCCGCAATTCTTCACCAAGGCCGCCGATTGCGTGATTGCCCCGGGTGCGAAAGTGCCAACGCATGAGGGTGTCACCAAATGGTTGGACTATGAGGTTGAGCTGGTAGCAATCATCGGCACCGGCGGGCGCGATATTCCTAAGGAAAAGGCGCTTGAGCATGTCTATGGCTGGACCATCGGCAATGACGTGACGGGGCGCGATTTGCAGCGCCGCCATGGGCAATGGTTCAAGGGCAAGTCGCTGGATCGGTCCTGCCCACTCGGCCCCGTGATTGTGCCGGCGGCGGATCTAAGCGCCGCTGATCTAGCGATTGGCCTCAAGATCAATGGCGAACAGCGGCAAGCCAGCCGTACCAGCAAGATGATTTTCGACGTGCCGGAGATCATTCATCAGCTCTCTGCCGGCTTTACCCTGCTGCCGGGCGATGTGATCATGACTGGCACGCCGGAAGGGGTCGGCTACGCCATGCAGCCGCCGCAAACACTGAAGGCGGGCGATGTCATGGAACTCACCATTGAGGGCATTGGCACACTAACCAATACGATCCGCGACTAGCAGGCTGCTGAAATTCGTAGCCTGGAGAATAGCGCGCTGGCTGATCTCTCGACAGCCTTTGAGGCGCTTAATGCCGCTCGTGGGTTGATTGAACGTGTGGTGATCCACCCCGCCCCTGGGCGCACACCGCCGGGCATCACGGTGGAGGGGCAGTTCGCAGCGATGCTGATGATGGGACAGCCAGGGCTATTAGCGGCGGCGGCGGACATGTTTGCTCGGGCCGCGAAGGTGGCGGAACAAGAAACTTCGGGAGGGCAGAGCCCTCCCGTCTTCTATCTTTGTCATTCAGCCGCGACGGTGCTGGTTTTTGCGGCATTGCTGCTGGCCCGCGCCCCGCCCGCGCACAGCAGCGAAAGCCCCAGCAGCCCCGCCACCACCGGCAGCACCAGCACCGGGTAGCCCATATCAATCAAAAACCCGAGCGGCACAGGCGTAATGGCGCCACCAAGCGGCAGCCCGGAGGAGACAAAGCCAAATACCTTGCCGATCTGCCCAGGCGGGCAAGCATCCTTCAGCATGAGATCGCGCGGGGTGCGCGATGCCCCCATGGCGAGGCCAGCCAGCAGCCCGATCCCAGGGAGGGCAATTTCCGGCATGGCGACCAGACCCAGCACCAGAAACATCGCCATTGCGAAAAGCGTAAGGATGGTCACAAAGCCCATCAGCCCTCGGCCTTTTGTGCGGTCCACAAAACAGCCGCCGATCAGCGTGCCGCCGGTGGCGCCGGCCATGTAGCCCGTCAGCACCATTGAAGCCGTCGCGATGGGCGTCGCCCAAAGCTTGCCGAGCACGGTGATGACAAAGGCCTGAGCGCCCGACCCGGCCGCGGCCGAGAGCAGGAAGAACGCGAAAAACAGCAGCATGGGGCGGGAGAGGAGCAACTCACGCCCGCTCTGCCCTGCTTCCTCGGCGGTTTTGGCCTTGGCCTGGTCCTTCAGGATGCGGCTTTGCAGCAGAATGGCCCCCACCACCGGCACGCCGAGCAGGCCAACCAGCAACAGGGCTTCCCGCCAGCCCATCACCAGCAGCAAAAGGGCGATCACGGGCGGTGCCAGGGCAAAGCCCAGATTGCCGGTAAAGGTATGCATGGCAAAGGCACGGCCCATGCGTTCCTGCCGGATGCTGCCGGCCAAGATGGCGTAATCCGCCGGGTGGATCACGCTATTGCCAACGCCAGACGTGATCGCGAGCAACCAAATCGCCCAAACTCCCGGCGCAAAGGCCATGGCCGAGATGGAAAGCGCCATGATCAGCGTCCCGCCCACCAGAAAGGGCCTGGCGCCGTAGTGATCCACCGCGAAGCCGACCGGGGTTTGCAACAGGGCGGTCGTGCCGCTCATCAGCGCCACCGTCAGGCCGAGCTCGGCATAGGAAGCGCCGAATTCCTGGCGCCAGACCAGAAACAGCGGCGGCAGGCAGAGCATGTAGAAATGGGACAGGAAATGCCCGGTGCCGATCAGGGCGATGATGCGGGTATCCTGGCCGCCCGCCGGGGCCTCGGAAGTTGCTGCGCTCATGAGCCCTTCGGCCCCTGTCCAATTGGCCGGCGAAATTGCTCCCCGGTGGTGCATTCGTCAATCTTTTGCGGCCAGTATGAGGACCAACGGTCTGATTTGACGCTATGGCAGGCGCGACCTAGAAAGGGTGTCAAGAAATTTGCCCGCGCGGGTTCCGTGCGGAGTCGAATTCGTGGAGTAGGGTTGATGGTAAGGATTAAAGATGCGCGGGAAGCGGCCATGCTTGGTCGCCGTTCCGATGGCACGCTGACGCGCCGGCCTTTGTCGCCGCATTTGCAAGTCTATGACATGCTGCAAATGACGAGCCTGCTGTCCATTCTGCACCGCATCAGCGGTGTGGTGTGGTGCGGGGGCTTGGTGCTGCTCTCCTGGTGGCTAATCGCCGCCGGTTCGGGACAGGGCGCCTTTGCCGCGGCGCAATGGTTCTTCGGATCTTTCATGGGGTGGGTCGCGCTGTTCGGGCTGACCATCGCGGCCTGGTACCACACTTGCGCGGGCATTCGGCATTTGTTCTGGGATGCGGGGCGCGGCTTTGCCATGGAAGATGCCTATCGTTCCGGGCGTATGGTGGTGATCGGCACTGCGGCGCTTTCCGTGATCACGTTCCTGCTGATCCTGATCTGAGGAGGCATCATCATGGCTGAAGACAGCGCCTCGATCCGTTCGCTCCGCAGCCCGCTGGGGCGCGTGCGCGGCATGGGCTCCGCCAAGGGCGGCACGCATCATTGGTGGATGCAGCGCGTGACCTCCATCGCGTTGCTGCCGCTTTCGATCTGGCTGATCTTCTCGCTTTCGCGCCTGATCGGCGCCGAGTATGCGGTGGCGTTGCAATGGCTCGGCAACACCTTCAATGCGGTCCTGCTGCTGGCTTTCCTGGCTGCGGCGTTTCATCATACCGCTGCGGGTTTACAAGTGGTGATTGAGGATTACATCAGAAGCGACCTGCAGCGCTTTGCGCTGATTTGCGCGGTGAATGGGCTCGCCATTCTCTTGTGGCTGGCAACAACTTTGAGTGTTCTGCGCATCACGCTGTGAGGTTTGGTTGAGGTTTTCGGCGGGTCCGGGGCGCATTCCCCGCCGCCTGGCAGGATGAGATGAAGCAATGAATGCGATCAGCAAGCCTTCGAATGGCGCCTATCGGATTGTGGACCACACCTATGATGTGGTGGTGGTGGGTGCCGGTGGCGCCGGGCTGCGCGCCACTTTCGGCATGGGCGCGGCGGGTTTGAAGACAGCCTGCGTCACCAAGGTCTTCCCAACGCGCAGCCATACGGTTGCCGCGCAGGGCGGCATTGGCGCCGCGCTTGGCAATATGGGCGAAGATGATTGGCGCTGGCACATGTATGACACCGTGAAGGGGTCTGACTGGCTGGGCGATCAGGACGCCATTGAATATATGTGCCGCGAAGCCATCCCCGCCGTGATTGAGCTTGAACATTACGGCGTGCCCTTCAGCCGCACCGAAGATGGCCGCATCTATCAGCGCCCCTTTGGCGGCCATATGCAGGATTACGGCAAGATGCCGGCGATGCGCGCCTGTGCCGCCGCTGACCGCACCGGGCACGCCATTCTGCACACGCTCTATCAGCAATCCTTGAAGCATGGCTGCGAATTCTTCGTTGAATACATCGCGCTTGACCTGATCACGGATGATGAGGGTGTGTGCCGCGGCGTCACCGCCTGGTGCCTGGAAGATGGCTCGATCCATCGTTTCCGCGCGCAAAGCGTGGTGTTGGCGACCGGTGGCTATGGCCGTGCCTATTTCTCCTGCACTTCGGCCCATACCTGTACGGGTGATGGCGGCGGGATGGTGCTACGCGCGGGGCTGCCCCTGCAGGATCAGGAATTTGTGCAATTCCACCCGACGGGGATTTACGGCGCCGGCTGCCTGATCACGGAAGGGGCACGCGGTGAAGGCGGCTATCTGACCAATTCGGAAGGCGAGCGTTTCATGGAACGCTATGCGCCGACGGCGAAGGATTTGGCGAGCCGCGACGTTGTCTCACGCGCCATGTCCATGGAAATCCGCGAAGGCCGTGGCGTTGGCCCGCAGCGCGACCACATCCATCTGCATCTGGAGCATCTCGGCGCCGAGATGCTGCATGAACGCCTGCCGGGGATTTCGGAAACGGCGAAGATCTTCTCGGGCGTGGATGTGACGAAGGAACCGATCCCGATCCTACCAACCGTGCATTACAATATGGGCGGCATTCCCACGAATATTCACACCGAAGTGCTGAATCCAACCGCGAAGGACCAGGACCGTGTGGTGCCGGGGCTGATGGCGGTGGGTGAAGCGGCGTGCGTTTCCGTCCATGGCGCGAACCGCCTTGGGACGAATTCGCTGCTCGATCTCGTGGTGTTTGGTCGGGCGGCGGCGCATCGCGCGGCGGAGACCATCAAGCCCGGCGCTTCCCAGCCGCCGCTGCCATCAAAGGCGGGTGAAGCGAGCCTGGATCGCTTTGATCGCGCACGTCACGCCAAGGGCGGCACCAATGTGGCCGAACTGCGCCTTGCCATGCAGCGCACCATGCAGACGCACGCGGCGGTGTTCCGCACGTCAGAATTGCTCAAGGAAGGTGTGGACAAGATGGCGCAGGTCGCGGGCAGCTATGGCGATATTAAGATCGCCGATCGCAGCCTGATCTGGAACAGCGATCTGGTGGAAGCGCTGGAGCTTGATAATCTGATCGGCAATGCGATCACCACGGTTGTTGGTGCGGAAGCGCGCAAGGAAAGCCGCGGCGCCCATGCGCATGAGGATTTCCCCGAGCGCGATGATCAGACCTGGATGAAGCACACGCTGGCTTGGGTGACTGACAAGCGCGAGGTGAAGCTTGATTATCGTGATGTGAAGATGCGCACGCTGACGAATGAAGTGCAGGTCTTCCCGCCCAAGGCGCGCGTTTATTAGGAGCCGGCACAATGGCCACTTTCACGCTTCCCAAGAATTCGACCATCGGTACCGGCAAGACGCATAAGGCGCCGGCTTGTGCGAAGAAAGTCAAGAATTTCAAAATCTATCGCTGGGACCCGGATTCCGGTGAAAACCCGCGCAGCGAGACTTATGAAGTTGACCTTGAGCAATGCGGCCCCATGGTGCTGGACGCGCTGATCAAGATCAAGAATGAGGTGGACAGCACGCTCACCTTCCGGCGTTCCTGCCGAGAGGGGATTTGCGGATCCTGCGCCATGAATATTGATGGGTTGAATACGCTTGCTTGCCTGAAACCCATTGATGAGGTGAAGGGCGATGTGCGCATCAACCCGCTGCCACATATGCCGGTGGTGAAGGATCTGGTGCCCGATCTGTCGCAGATTTACGCGCAGCTTCGCAGCGTGGAGCCCTGGCTGAAATCAGACACGCCCCCGCCGCCCGATGCGGAACGCCTGCAATCCAAGGAAGAACGCGCGAAGCTGGATGGGCTGTGGGAGTGCATTCTGTGCTTCTGCTGCTCCACCTCTTGCCCGTCCTATTGGTGGAATGGTGATCGGTATTTGGGCCCGGCGGTGCTGTTGCAAGCCTATCGCTGGATCGCCGATTCACGCGATGAGGCAACCGGTGAGCGGTTGGATAATCTGGAAGACCCCTTCCGGCTGTATCGATGCCATACCATCATGAATTGCACGCGCACCTGCCCCAAGGGGCTCAATCCCGCGGAAGCCATTGGTGAAATCAAGAAACTGATGGTGGAACGCCAGGGCTGAATGGGCTGAGGGACGACCGGCGAAGACTTCGCAGAGCGTCCCGCTACGAAGCGGATTTGTGTCACGCGGCACCCCACCCCCTGGACAGGTGGGGCGGGCGGATTGCAGACAACACCCAAGTGCGCGCCCATCTCCTTTGCCGCCCCGCACGCCTTCCTCGGCGCCCGCCGCATGACCGGGGCTTCGCCTTTTGCATGGCCGGCTTGCCGCTTGATATCGGCACCACCAACCGCGCCGGCCCACGTGATGGCCCCCGCGCCATCCGCGCCGCTGCCCGAATGTTGACCGATGAGCGGCACCCGATCACCGGCGCACCGCCCGCATCGCTTGATCTTTCCGATCTTGGCGAATTTGAAATCGCGCTCGGCGATATGGAAAAAAGCCTGGCACTGATCGAAGAACAGGCCGCAGGCCTCGCCCATCTCGTCGCTTTTGGTGGCGAAGACAGCATCGCGCTCGCCCTATTGCGCCCGCTAAAATAAACGCATCGGGGAACCGCTGCGGTCGCTCCATATTGATGCGCATCTGGGCACCGGTGAGGATAATTTTGGCCGGGTTTTCGCCCATGGCACGGTGTTCTGGCACGCCATCCAGGAAGGGCTGATCGCGCCGCGCCGCATGGTGCAGGTGGGTATCCGCGCCTCCGCCTGGCCGGAAAACTACGCCTGGACCCGCGCGCAAGGGCGCGACGATCCTCTCCGCGCAGGATGTGCATTAGGCGCCGATCAACACGGTCATTTCCCAAATCTGCGATGTGCTGGGCAACGGCCCATGTTATCTTTCCTTCGATATTGACGGGCTTGATCCCGGCTTCGCGCCAGGCACCGACACGCCCGAGATTGGCGGCCTCGCGAGCGGGCAGGCTCGGGCAATATTGCGCGGCATGGCAGGAGTGGATTTTCGCGGCGCGGATGTTGTTGAAGTCGCGCCGGCCTATGATGTGGCGGAGATTACCGCACTCGCCGCCGCCACCATGGCCTGAGAGTATTTGTGCCCATTTGCCAAGCGGAAGTGACCCTGCGGCGCCAGCAAATTTTTTGGCAATAGCCTCTGGCGTGGGTCCGCATATCCGTGTTAGCCTTCCGTCCAAGAACCTCCAGGAGGCTACCTTGAGAACCCCCACCAAAACCCTGCTCGCTGCCCTGATTTCGCTGCCCTTTGCGATCAATGCGCCAAGCGCTCAGACGCTGACCGTCGGGATTGCCGCGCCGGTTACCACCATTGATCCGCATTTTCACAATGTTGGGCCAAATAACGCACTCACGCATCATGTTTTTGACCGTCTGGTGGAACGCGATGAACGCGCCCGCCCGCAACCGAGCCTCGCGGAAAGCTGGCGCGTGGTTTCCGACACCGTGTGGGAATTCAAGCTCCGGCGGGATGTCTCCTGGCATGATGGCAAGCCCTTCACCGCCGATGATGTGGTCTTCACCTTTGCGCGCGTGCAAGCCGGCGTGCCGAATAGCCCGGGCGGCTTTGGCGGGTTTCTGCGGGCCATTGCCAAGGTTGAAACGCCTGATGCACATACGCTGATTATCCATACCAAGGCGCCGCATCCGCTGATGCCGCTTGACCTGGCCTCGGTCTGCATCATCGCCCGCCACGCAGCGGAAGGCGCCAACAGTGAGGATTTCAACACCGGCAAGGCCGCGATTGGCACCGGGCCTTATCGTTTAGCGGCTTATCGTTCTGGGGATCGCGTCGAAATGATCCGCCATGACGGCTACTGGGGACCGAAGGAGCCCTGGGCGCGGGCGACGCAGCGCTTCCTGCTGAATGATGGGTCGCGGACAGCCGCCTTGTTGGCGGGCGATATTGATATGATCGAACAGGTTCCAACCAGCGATCTGGTCAGGCTCAGGCGTGATCCGCGCATTACCGTCACCGAAGTACCCAGCCTTCGCACAGCATATATGGTGCCGGATTTTTCGCGGGATGGTGGCACGCCGCTGATCACCGATAATAACGGCACGCCCTTGCCGGTGAACCCCTGGAAGGATGCGCGTGTGCGACGCGCGCTTTCCATGGCGATCAATCGCGATGCGCTGGTGGAACGCGTCATGGAAGGGGCCGCGACCGCCACGGCGCAATGGCTGCCGGAAGGCACTTTTGGCTATAATGCTGCGGTGAAGCCGCGCCGTTTTGATCCCGACGGCGCCAGACGGCTTTTGGCGGAAGCGGGCTATCCGGATGGTTTCCGCATCACGCTCCATACACCGAATGATCGATGGGCCAATGATGCGCGGATTTCACAGGCCGTGGCGCAGATGTGGACACGGATTGGCGTCCGCACGCAGGTTGATGCTGCCCCATGGACAGCCTTTGTCCCGCGGCGGACTCGCGTTGAATATGCGATGCAGTTGGGCGCTTGGGGAAGTTCCACCGGGGAGGCCTCCAATTTTCTCGTGAATTCAGTCGCCACTCGTGACCGGGAACGCCTGACAGGTGCCAATAACAATGCGCGTTTCTCAAGCCCGGTTTTTGATGAGTTCGCCGCGCGGGGATCAGCTACCTTGAATGATGCAGCGCGGGAGAAGGTCTGGCATGAGGCCATTGTCCGCTACGCGGAAGAAGAACCGCTGATCCAATTGCTTCAGTATCTGAACACCTGGGCCCTGCGTAAGGGCCTGAACCATACGCCGCGCATGGATGAAAGAACTTTGGCCATGGGGGTGCGGCAAGCGCCTTGAGGGAACCGCGCTTATTCGGCGGCTTCGGCCACTTCGAGATGGGCGGTGCCATTCTGCCTGACGCGTGCCCATTGCGGCGCGCCGGGGCGGCAGCGATCGGCAAATAGGCTACTGCCAGGGGCGGTCACTTCCAGCTTGCTATGCACGCGGCAGACGATACGATTATTGGCATGGCGCGGTGAAGCGCCATGCCAGCGTAGCACCGCGCGACCCCAATCGCCATAGGTCTCAAAATGCTGAGCCAAATAGCGGGCTGACCAATCGGCAGCGCGAAGCGGATCGAGCGGCCAATCCTCACTACGCGCAACATGCACGCCGGCATTGATCTGAAAGCACCCTGCCATGCCGCGCGTGCCAGCGGAAGTCAGCAGCCGGCGCGCTTCTTCGCGCGTTTCGGGGAAATAGGCTCGGCCCCTCAGATTGAGCGCATAGGCATGCAGCCCGCTTTCATTGAGCGCAATGGCCGTCAGCAGCCCTTCCGGCAGGCCATGGGCGGTTTCGGCTTGGCGCGCAGCAACAAGGCAGGCGGCGCGGGGGGAGGAAACCTCGCGCGGTAGCATATCGGGCGCCTGAGTAACGGGGGCTGGCATTTCGGCGCAGGCGGTGCTGAGAAGGGCAATCAAAAGAGCAATTGGCGCGGTCGAGGCGCCGCGCGCTTTGCTCAGGGTTAGCCTGAAGGCCGCTAGGGCCGAATACCCGGAGGAACGAAACTTTTTGGGGTGGGAGCTCCGCAGCAACGTACGCTGAAGAGCCATACCAACTCGCCGACCCGGGGGTACCGACGAAGACTTGGCGGTCAACATAGGGGGGTCCGTAGGCGAAACTGGGATGGATTGCAAATATAAAATCGAATTGACGAGAAAGGGCAAAGCGGGCATCAATTAAGGCGAGAATGAGGCATAGTGCTCATAAGTAAAAGCCTGGATTGATTTAACAGGTTTTTACTTTGTATTAAATTTTTGATCTGATTTTTCAGAAATTCCACAAGAAATCTGGACGCCTCCTTCCGGGCGCCCAGCAATTTCCTCATCAGCTTATCCTGATATTTGGTGCCGGCTGGCCTTCAATCACCACATTCACGCAAGACGGCTTGCCGGAAGCGAAGGCGCGTTCCAGCGCAGGGACAATCTCCTCAGCGCGCGTGACGTATTCGCCGTGCCCACCCAATGCCACCGCCACCAGATCGTAACGCGTGCTTGGGGCCAATTCGCAGCCATGGGTGCGGTTCGCGCCGTAATCGCGCTTCTGGATCTCATATTCGGCATTCCAGCGGGAATCGTTGCCGACCACAGCAACGAAAGGCAGCTTGTGACGGCAGGCGGTATCAAACTCCGCCATGTGAAAGCCGAAAGTGCCGTCGCCCATGATGGCCAGGACTCGCGCCTCGGGCTTAGCAGCGCGCGCTGCCATGGCGAAGGGGATGGATGGCCCGATGGCGCCGGCCAGGCCATTGATGATGCGCGTTGGCGCGGCAAGGATCGCCTGCGCCCATTGGCCGATTTCCCCACCATCGCTGATCAGGACAGACTCCGCGCCTTGTTCAAGGAAGGGCTTGGCCGCCTGGAACAATGTCGCGGGGTGGATCGGGCCACCGGTCGCGCCTGCCAAAGTCGCCCAGCCGGGTGGTCGGAACGCGATGGCCGCTGCAAGCCGCGCCGCCCAGGCTTGATTGGCGTGGGGTTTCGTGGCGCGGGTCAGCGCCTGGGTCGCCTCGGCGGCACTTGCCACCGCTGCCAGGGCAATCCGCCCCGCCAGGGCACGCGCGCCGCGCGCGAGTACGCCGGCATCGGGGTCAATCTGAATGAAGCGGGCCTCCGCCGAAATCTCGGGCGCGCGGCCGAAGCGAAGCGAGAAATCAAGCGCCTTGCCAAGCAGAACAACCAGATCAACTTCCGCCAGCAACCCCGCATAAGCGCCAAGCGAGGGGTCATTCAACCCGCGCGGGCTTTCCATCGGGATCACGGGCAGGCCAGCGGCGGCAGCAAGAGCGGCGATCAATGGCTTGCCGTGCGGGCTACACAAGGCGGGCGGGGCCAAAATGACCGGCCGCGCTGCTTCCGCAATCATCCCCGCGATGGCATGGGCTGTGCTGGCGCCAAGCGGCATGGCCGCAGCGCCGAAGGCCGCCGCATCGGGCAAAGCGGGTGCCGTGATGCGCGCATCCATCAGATCAGTCGGCAGGCTGAGATGCACCGGGCCAGGGCGGCCAGACCGCGCGACACGAAAGGCGCGCGCCACATTGGCGGCAATGCCCGCCGTGCTGGAGGCCGTAAAGGAGAGTTTTGTGAGCGGTTCAGCGATATCGGCCTGGCGCATTTCCTGAAAACTGCCCATGCCCAACTCGCGCAAGGGCGCATGGCCGGAGAGCAGCACCACCGGCACCTCCCCCGCCATGGCAGTCGGCATGGCGGCGATGGCATTGGTATGGCCCTGCCCCCCGGTCACCATCGCGACACCAACTTCCCCGGTCAGCCTTGCCCAGGCATCGGCCATATGCACTGCGGCGGCCTCCTGGCGGGTATGCACAAGCTCAATCCCGCTGCCGAGCAAGGCATCGAAGATGGTCATGATGTGATTGCCCGAAAGCGTGAAAATGCGGCTGACGCCCGCCTGCTTCAGCGCCGCTACCAAAATATCCGCCCCGCGTTGTTCCATGCCTGCTTCCTCCTGTTGTGTTTAACAGGCCATGGGCTGGACAGGCTGTCCAGCGGGCTTAGTCTGGCGCTCATGGAACAGCTCAAGGTCAGTGTCTGGCGTGGCGAGGATGCTGGCGGTTTCGCGCGCTATGATGTGCCGGCGCGTGACAATCAGACCGTGCTGGATGTTGTCACACATATCCAGCGCGAATTGGACCCGAGCCTTGCCTATCGCTTCGCCTGCCGCGTTGGCATGTGCGGGTCTTGTGCGATGACGGTGAATGGCCGTGCACGCTGGACCTGCCGGACGCATGTGCGGAAAGTGGTGGGCGCTGATGGCGCTTTGGAACTGCGCCCCTTAGCCAATCTGCCGGTGATCCGTGACCTGGCCGCAGATCTGGCGCCCTTCTTCGACAAATGGCAGCGCGCGCAAGGGTTCTTTCAACCGAAGGACGCACCCGATGGCGCTGTGCCGAATGAATTTACCGTGGTCGCCCCCGGCAGCAAGGCCAGGCGCGAAGCTGATGCCGGCATTGAATGCATCGGCTGCGCCGTTTGCTACGCGTCCTGCGATGTTGTCGCCTGGAATGGCGATTATCTAGGGCCGGCGGCACTGAATCGCGCCTGGACCTTGGTGAATGATGCGCGTGATGGCGCGCGCGGCGAAAGGCTGGATGCCGTGGCAGGCGATGCCGGCTGCCATTCATGCCATTCCACCCGTTCTTGCACGGAACGCTGCCCGAAGCAGATTGACCCGTCAGGCGCCATTGCCGGGCTGAAGCGAACCTTGTTCTGGGAGAGCCTGTTCGGCGGCAAGCGCCATGGCTGACAGGGCCGCGCGCGGGCAGGCGAATCTTTGGGTGGTGCAGCGCATCACCGCCATGATCCTGGCGCTTGCGGTGCTGGTGCATCTGGTGACGATTCTGCTCGCCATGCGTGGCGGGCTTTCAGCGCGCGAGATTCTGGCACGTACCCAAGGTTCTGAAGCCTGGCTTGGCTTTTATGTGGTGTTTGCGCTAGCCGCCGGGCTGCATGGCGCGATTGGGCTCCGCAACATCGCGGGCGAAACGCTCGGCTGGCGCGGGCGAGGCCTTGATTTCTGCTGGCTTGCGCTTGGCCTGCTGGCCGCGGCCTTCGGCATCCGTGCCGCCTTTGGGCTTTACGACTGATGGATTTCCGCGCGCGTTCTCACCCAAGCTGGATCGGCTTTGCCGTGCATCGGGTCTCTGGCCTTTTGCTGGCGCTTTTCCTGCCGCTGCATTTCTGGGCACTCGGCAGCGCCATTCAGGGGGAGGCGCGGCTGGATGGCTTTCTGCGCTGGGCAGAAAACCCCTTGGTGAAACTGGTCGAGACCGGTTTGGTCATCCTGCTGGCCGCGCATCTGGCGGGCGGTTTGCGCGTCATGGCGCTGGAATTTTTGGGCTGGGGGCGGGAGCAGAAGGATCTGGTGGCGGCCTCCTTCGGGCTTTCACTGCTGGTGGGATTGGTTTTCCTGTTCAATGTCTTTTGATCTTCAGGCGCTGCTGGGCGGCTGCTTCATCGCGGCGTTTTGCGCGGGGCTTGCGGGCTTTGCCTTCAATCTGGTGGCGGCGGGGATCCTGTATCACTGGGTGACCCCTCAGGAGATCGCGCCGGTGCTGGTGCTGGGATCACTCCTGATCCAAAGCGTGACCTTGCGCGTGGTATGGCCCGCCATTCGATGGCCGGTGCTGAAGCCTTATGTTTTTGCCGGGGCCTTGGGCACGCCGTTTGGCGTTTGGTCACTCATTGTCGTGGAAGCGCGCGTGATTGTGGGCGGCATTGGTTTGCTGCTGGTGGTTTATGCTGGCTTCATGCTGGCGCGGATTGCGCTGCGCCTGGCCCCGCCCAAGCTGACGGCGGGGTCGCGCGCCGATGCGGTGGTGGGGTTTCTGGCTGGCGCCTTGGGGGGCATTGGCGGGTTTTCCGGCGCGCTGCCTTCCATGTGGACGGACGTGAAAGGGCTCCGCAAAGACGAGGCCCGCGCGATTTTTCAGCCCTTTATTGTGGTCATGCAGATCATCGCCGCAGCCTGGCTGGCAATCACCGGGTTTTTCACGCTGGAAACGGCGAAAACGCTGTTGATCGCCCTGCCCGCCTTGGGTCTTGGCACCTGGCTTGGCCTCCGCGCCTATAGCGTGATCCCGGCGGAGGGGTTTCGCCTGGTGCTTTTGGGGCTGCTTTTTCTATCGGGGCTTTCGCTCGTGCTGTGACACGCTTTCATCCTGCCGGCACTTGTGGGAAACTACGCGCACCGGGGGGATGATTGCGTGAGCCTGATATCAAAAACCGAAATCGCGCCGCTCGTCGTTACACCACAGGCGATCGAGGAAGCGGCCAAGCTGCTTTATATCCGCGCCTGCAAGATCCTGCCCGATGATATCAAGGCGGGTTTCACGCGGCTTGATGCTACTGAGACCGATGCCACCGCCAAGACCATCCTGGCCACGATGGTTGAGAATATCGGTGTCGCGGAGCGGATGGATAATTTGCTGTGCCAGGATACCGGCATTCCGATCTTCAATTTGCTGATCGGGCGCAATGTGGCGGTGGATGGCTTTGCGCTGAAGGAAGCGATTGCCCGCGGTACGGCGCGCGCCACGCGCGAACACCCGCTGCGGTCTTCCGTAGTGCATCCGATTACGCGAAAGAATGAACATACCTCTTGCGGGGAACGCGTGCCGGTGATCAATATTGATTTCACCAATGCGGATCGCGAGGTGCGGCTTGAGATGATTCCAAAGGGATCGGGCTCAGAAAACGGGTCCTTTCTGCAAATGCTGATCCCCGCCGATGGGCTTCCTGCCGTGAAGCGCTTTGTGGTGGACCGCGTGATCCAGGCTGGCGGCAAGGTCTGCCCGCCGACAATTGTTGGTGTGGGCGTCGGTGGCACTTCCGATCTTTGCATGCATTTGGCGAAGATTGCCGCAACCCGCCCGCTTGGGTCGCGCTGCAGCGATGCGGAAGGGGCGAAGCTGGAAGCAGAACTTTCCGAAGCGGTGAATGCGCTGGGCATTGGCCCACAAGGCTTGGGCGGTGACAGCACTTCCTTCGCCGTGCATGTTGAGGTGGCAGCGACGCACATCACCATGAATCCGGTGGCGGTAAATATCCAATGCCATAGCGCACGGCGCGCGAGTGCGACCTTCACGCCCGCCGGCAGCAGCATCGGTTTTTGAACCATGTCTTCCGCAAGCATCGCAGTGACCTTGGCAGGGGCAGCGGATCGGCCCGCCCTGATGCGCGTCCTGGCGGGAATGGGCGCCTATTATGATGAGGTTTTGGGCCATACGCGCATTGTTGCGGCGGCAGAGGCGCTGGCCTCGCCCGCCAATCGCGCGGGCCTGTTTTGCCTGATCGGGCGCGCGGAGGATGAACCGGCAGGGCTTGTGGCGCTTTCCGGTTTTTTCCCGGCGCGGGATTTCACCTGGGGGCCATTGCTGCACGATATTTTCGTGATGGCGGCGCATCGCGGCACACGTACTGCGCGTGCGCTGATGCGCGGCGCAATGCGCTTTGCGGCAAATGGCAAGTATAGCCGCGTGGAATGGGGCACCGCTGAGGAAAACCTGCGTGCCCGCGCCTTTTACACCAAGCTAGGTGTTGCCCCGACAGCGCAGCTTTCCTATCGCCTGGAAGATGAGGCCTTGGCCGAAGCTGCACAAGGGCGCTGGCCAGTCCCAGAGGAAGACACATGACACATCACATACTGCCCATGCCGATTTCCGAAGCCCAGGTCCGCGCGCTGCGTGTGGGCGATACGGTGACGCTAGAGGAAACGCTCTATGGCGTCAGGGATGCGACGCAAATCCATATGTTCGATCATGGCCGGCGTACCAAATTCAATCTGCAAGGCCATGCCGTGATCCATACCGCACCCAATCTGCGGAAGGTGGAACGCGTCGGCAATAATCATTCGGGGTATGAGGCGGTATGTGTCGGCACCACGACATCTGACCGCATGGAACGCTTCACCCGCCCGCTGATGGAACGCGAAGGGGTGCGGATCATCATCGGCAAGGGCGGCCTGCGCGATGGATCACTTGCCGCCTTTCGTGATTTAGGCGGCGCCTATCTCGCCGTGGTTGGTGGTGCGGCGGCGCTTCAGACCACCTGGATCGAAGCGGTGGAGGATGTGGATATGGATGATCTCAATCCCGAAAGCCTCTACAAATTCCGCATCAAGGGTTTTGGGCCATTGCTGGTGGCGATGGATAGCCTTGGCGGCAGCCTATTCGCCACGGTGAATGATGAAGCGGCGCGCAGGCGCCAGGCAGTGCTTGAAAAAATGGGGGCGTCGTAATGCCCGCGCAAATTACACGTCGCAGCACGGATATTCTGGTGCTGGGCGCGGGCGGGGCGGGGTTGCTCGCGGCCCTTCACGCCAAGGCCGGCAATCCCGCGCTGGAAGTCACCATTGCGGTGAAGGGCTTGCTCGGCAAGTGCGGCTGCACGCGCATGGTGCAGGGCGGCTATAATGTCGCGATTGCCGAGGGCGATTCCGCTGAGCGTCATTTCATGGACACGCTTGATGGCGGCAAATGGCTGAATGACCAGGATTTGGCCTGGACGCTTGTGGTCGACGCGCAGCGGCGCATTCGTGAATTGGAAAATCGCTGGGGCTGTTTTTTCGATCGCAATGTCGATGGTACCATTCACCAGAAAGCCTTTGCCGGACAGACTTTTGATCGCACTGTGCATAAGGGTGATCTGACCGGGATTGAGATTGTCAATCGCCTGGCGGAGCAGATTTGGGCGCATGGCATTCAGCGCTTGGAAGAACATCGCGCGGTGGCACTTATTCCAAGCGCGGATGGCGCGCGGCTTTCGGGTGTGCTGCTGATTGATATGCGCTCAGGCGGTTTAGTGTTTCTGCAGGCGAGGGCCGTGATGCTCGGCACCGGTGGTGGGCCCACCATGTATAAATACCACACGCCATCAGGCGATAAATCCTGTGATGGCATGGCGATGGCGCTGCGCGCCGGCTTGCCTTTGCGCGATATGGAAATGGTGCAATTCCACCCGACTGGCGTGCTGGCGGGCCCAGGCACGCGCATGACGGGGACGATCATTGAGGAAGGCTTGCGCGGCGCGGGCGGCTATTTGCTGGGTGGTGATGGCAAGCGCTTCATGGCGAAATACGACAAACGCGCTGAACGTGCGACGCGCGATATCGTGAGCCGTTCCATGCAGCGCGAAATCCTTGCCGGCAATGTGAACGATGCGGGCGGGCTTTGGATTGAAATGGGGCACCTAGGACCGGAACGCGTGCGGCGCGAATTCAAGGGCATGGTCGAACGCTGCGCCGATATGGGCTTTGACCTGGCCGGCGGCCGCGTGCCCGTGGTGCCGACTGCGCATTACATGATGGGCGGGGTGGTATTCCGCCCGGATGGCAGCACGGCCTCACCAGGGCTTTTCGCAGCCGGTGAGGATACGGGCGGTGTGCATGGCGCCAATCGCTTGGGCGGCAATGGGGTTGCGAATTCCACTGTATTTGGCGGCATTGCCGGCGATACCATGGCCGCCTGGGTGCCACGCGAAGGGGCGCTGGTGCCGCCCGATGCAAACGCGTTGGATGCTGCGGTTGCCGCGCTTGAAGCGCCCTTCGCGCGACCGACGCGCAACCTATCGCCACTGCGCCATGCCTTGCAGGAAATGATGTGGGACAAGGCCGGCATTCTGCGCGATGCGGCGGGGCTTGCTGAAGCGACCACCGCGCTGGATGCCTTGGAGGCTGAGCTTGATGCTTCCGGTGTTGATGGCGCCAATCGCGCCTTCAACCTCACCTGGCATGATTGGCTCAATCTAAAATCGCTTCTGTTGGTGAGCCGCGCGATTGTGGTGGCGTCCGAGGCGCGCGAGGAATCACGTGGCGCGCATTGGCGAGAAGATTTTCCGGAAACGCGCGATGACCACGCCGGGCTTGCTGCAACATCCGTGCGACTGGAAAGCGGGCGCGTGGTTTTGCAATGGCTGAAGGTTGACTTCACGCGCCTGAAGCCGGGCGAAAGCCTGCTCACACCGGTCGCGGCGGAGTAACGCCGCTCTTGACTTTTATTGGAGCGTCGCCTCACCCTGAGAGGAAAGGGTAATTCGCAATCGCGCCGTGAGGCTCAGGCCCAAGCATCGCGACCCTCACTCCTGTTTGGAGAGGACGCAACAATGGCGTCTCCCACTACCATGACCGCTTTGCAACTATCCCGGCGCATTGGCCTGCCTGATGCGCCTGTTATTCTTGATGTCCGGATAGCCGAAGATGTTGCCGCCGATCTCCGCTGCCTTCCAGGCGCTAACGCGCGCCATTTCCGCAGTGTTCCGACCTGGGCCGGCGAATTCACTGTCCGGAACGTGGTTGTTTCATGCCAATAGGGCCTGAAGCTGAGCGAGGGCGTGGCCGCTTGGCTCCGTCATGCTGGCATTACCGCCGAAAAGCTTGAGGGCGGATTTGAGGCGTGGGCGGCCGCCCAATTGCCTCTCGTTAAGCCTGAGCATGTGCCGGCGCGCCTTGCGCAAGGCCATACGCTTTGGGTCACGCGGGCGCGCCCCAAGGTAGATCGCACCGCCTGCCCCTGGCTTATTCGCCGGTTCATTGATCCCAGCGCTGTTTTTCTTTTCGCTGCTGCCCCTGAAGTCGCTGCCGTGGCGGATCGCTTCGGCGCAACGCCCTTTGATATTGAGGGCCTGTTCTGGTCGCATCGTGGGTCTCTTTGCACCTTCGATGTCATGCTGGATGAATCTGGCTTGCACACAGCGGCGCTGGATCGCTTGGCGATGACTATTCGCGGCGCTGATACCGCCCGCTTGGATTTGGCGCCAAAAGCTGCGGGGTTACTCGCCGTATCGCTTGGCTTGTCACGCATGTATCCCGATGATTTGAGGCAATTGGACGCTGGCTTGGCGCTATACGATGCCTTTTATCGTTTGGCGCGAGATGCGGTAGAAGTGTTCCATAACTGGCCCGGACCGAGAACCCCATGAACCAGACCTCTTTTCCCGCCTTCCCCAGCTTTGCCGAGGCGTTGCGCGTGTGGCTCCGCATCGGTTTGCTGTCCTTCGGCGGGCCGGCCGCGCAGATTGCGGTCATGCATCGTGAAGTGGTGGAACAGCGCCATTGGGTATCCGATGCGCGTTTTCTGCATGCGTTGAATTTCTGCATGCTGCTGCCGGGCCCAGAGGCGCAGCAATTGGCAACCTATCTCGGCTGGCTGATGCATGGCGTGCGTGGCGGGCTGGTGGCGGGGTTACTATTCATCCTGCCCGGTGCGGCGGTGATGCTTTCGCTGTCCATCATCTATGCAACCTTGGGCAATGTGCCGGTCGTCGCCGCGCTGTTCTTTGGCCTCAAATGCGCGGTGCTGGTGCTGGTGGTGGAAGCGCTCATCCGGGTGGCGAAGCGCGCGCTAAAAGGGCCGGCGCCGATAGCACTTGCCATCGCCGCATTCGCCGCACTTGCGCTGTTCAATGTGCCATTTCCGCTGGTGGTGCTGGGCGCGCTCGCGATTGGTTTTGCTTTGCCCCAGGCTTTCAGCGGTGCGGGCCATAGTGCCGCGAAGGATGGCCCGCCGGCGCTATTGGATGCCGCCATCGCCGCCGATCCGGAACGCCCAGCGCGCATGGCCGGCGCTGCGCGGCGCGGTGGGCTGATTGCGCTCGCCCTCTGGCTCTGGCCCGTTGTGCTGCTGCTGGGATCGGGCGTTTATGGCAATATTGCTTGGTTTTTTTCCAAGCTTGCGGTGGTGACTTTTGGTGGCGCCTATGCGGTGCTCGCCTATGCCGCGCAGGAAGCCGTGGAGCATTACCAATGGCTCTCCGCGCCCGAAATGCTGGCGGGCCTCGGCCTCGCGGAAACGACGCCCGGGCCGCTGATTTTGGTGCTGCAATTTGTGGGCTTCCTCGCGGGCTATCGCGTGGATGGTGTGCTGGGCGGTGTGGCGGGCAGTGTGCTGACGCTTTGGGTCACTTTCGCGCCCTGCTTCGCCTGGATTTTTCTGGGCGCGCCCTTTGTTGAAAAACTCCACGCCGCGCCTCGATTGAAGGGCGCCTTGGGCGCGGTGACGGCGGCGGCGGTGGGTGTGATCGCCAATTTGGCACTGTGGTTTGGGCTGCGTGTGATTTTCCGCGATGTGCAGGTCAGCAGCTTCGGGCAAATCAGGCTTGATCTGCCGGTACTGACCAGCCTTGACCCGGCAGCACTGGCGCTGGCGGTCTTCGCTGCCGTGCTGCTATTCCCGATGAAGCAAGGCCTGACTCGCAGCCTTGGCTTCACCGCGCTGGCGGGGTTGGTGCTGAAATTGGCGGGGTTTTGAGGCGACCCATCACTCTGGCGTGAACGCCTCATGCACCGCGGTCTGGATGCCGCCGCCGACAATCGGGCCGCCACCCGCGACATAAATCCAATCGCCAATCAGCGCCGCGCCCAAACCATGCCGCGGGGTCGGCATGGGCGCGTGATGCTGCCAGCTATCGGTGGCGGGGTCATAGGATTCCACCGTGCCGATCACGCGATCAATCGGGCGGTTTTGCGCGTCATAAAGCCTTTCCTCACCACCCATGCACCAGAAACGCCCGCGCAGCGCCGCCATGCCATGGCCGGAACGCGGTGTTGGGATTGGCGCGCGTAGCCGCCAGGTATCGCTGGCGGGATCATAGACGTGATGCAGGCCGGTGTTGCTTTCAAAGGTGTTGAAGCGCCCGCCAGCGACATGAATGCGCCCTTCCCAGACCACCACGCCCGCATGATCACGCCCCGCCGGCAGTGGGCGGAGCAGCGTCCATTTGTCCGTCTGCGGATCGTAAACCTCATTCCAGGAAATACTGGCGCGTTCGGGCGCGGGGTCAGTTGCGCCGCCGATATGATAAATCTTGCCACCCACGGCGGCGACAGCGCCGGCGCCACGCGGGCGCGGCATGGGCGCGATGGCCGACCAACGATCCGCGGCCGCATCGTAGACAAAGGCCTTGGTGTCAGAGGCGCGGTTCTGTTGGGTAAAACCGCCCAGTGCGTAAATCCGTCCCGCATCGGCCACCACGCCGACATGATTGGCGCCGCGTGGCAAGGGCGCGGCTTCCTGCCAGCGATCCGTCGCCGGGTCATAGACATGGTGATAGGGCTGATCCACAAGCCCCTGCGCATAGCCACCAATGACATGCAGCTTACCCGCCCAGGCGGTGGCCCAGGCCATTTCACTGCGCGGCAGTGGCAATGGGGCGCGCGAGACCCAACGCCCAGGCACACCAGCCGGTGCGGGGCTGGTCACCACACGCTGCGCCAATTGCTCAGGTGTCAGCGCCTGCGGATTGGGCCCGCGCAAGGCGGACATTTGATCCGCCGGAATATTCGCACCGTGATGCCCGTCATGCTGCGCCTGCGCCGCCCCCGCCAGCATCGCAACACCTGTTCCGAGAAAAGCCCTGCGCCGCATTTGTGATACCCCCTGCTCGAATGGCCCAAGGCGTGCGCGAATACGGCGCCTGATCAAGCCCTATTCAGGCGGCTTCGGCTTGGGTTGCCTCCGGTGCGGCATGGCGCACTTCCAGCCCATCAGGGCTGGCCGTGACCGTCAGGCTCTCGCCATCCTTCACGCTGCCTTCAAGCAGCAGCCCCGCCAGCTTGTCCTGCAGGTTCCGCTGAATGGTGCGCTTCAGGGGACGCGCACCATAAACCGGATCATAGCCTGCTTCCGCCAGCCATTCCCGCGCTGCCTGATCCAAGGAGAGCGTGATTTTGCGATCTTCCAGCAACCGGCGCAGGCCGCGCAGCTGAATATCCACAATCGCCGCCATATCCCCACGCGCGAGGCGGCGGAACAGCACAATCTCATCCAACCGATTGAGGAATTCCGGCCGGAAACGTTCGCGCACCGAACGCATCACTGAAGGCCGCGCCGCTTCGATATCGGCGGACTCCGGCAATTCTGCGATGGCATGCGCACCAAGATTACTGGTCAGCACAATGATGGTGTTGCGGAAATCAGCCGTCCGCCCCTGACCATCCGTCAGCCGCCCATCATCCAGCACCTGCAACAGCACATTGAAGAGATCATCATGGGCCTTTTCGACCTCATCAAACAAAATCACCTGATAGGGTCGCCGACGCACGGCTTCCGTTAGCGCACCACCTTCCTCATAACCCACATAGCCAGGTGGCGCGCCAATCAGCCGTGATACCGCGTGCTTTTCCATATACTCAGACATGTCAATGCGCGTCATTGCGCGTTCATCATCGAACAGGAAGGAAGCGAGCGACTTCACCAATTCCGTTTTGCCGACACCCGTCGGGCCGAGGAACAGGAAGCTACCAATCGGGCGATTGGGGTCCTGCAAACCGGCGCGCGCGCGGCGCACGGCTTTGGATACCGCTTCAAGCGCTTCTTCCTGACCAACCACGCGCTTGCGCAACTGATCTTCCATGCGCAGCAGCTTGGCGCGTTCGCCTTCCAGCATTTTCTCAACCGGGATCCCGGTCCAGCGGCTGACCACGGCAGCAATGCCTTCTTCGGTCACGGCTTCATTCACCAGCTTGGCATCGCCATTGCCGGCATCCGCAAGCTTCCTTTCAATGCCGGGAATAACGCCATAGAGCAGTTCGGAAGCCTTGGTCAGATCGCCGCGGCGTTGGGCCAATTCAACCTCGGTCCGCGCCTTGTCCAATTCTTCCTTGAGCTTCTGGCTTTCAACCACCTTGCCCTTTTCGGATTCCCAACGCCTGGTCATGGCGGCTGAGCTTTCCTCAAGCTCCGCCAATTCCTTTTCAAGCTTGGCGAGGCGATCACGCGATGCCGCATCATCTTCCTTCTTCAGCGCTTCGCGTTCAATCTTGAGGCGCATGAGGTCGCGGTCAATCACGTCCAGCTCCTCGGGCTTGCTATCTACCTGCATGCGAAGGCGCGATGAAGCCTCATCCACCAAATCAATCGCCTTGTCGGGCAGGAAGCGATCCGTGATGTAGCGGTTGGACAGGGTGGCGGCGGCCACCAGCGCGCCATCGGCAATGCGCACCCCGTGATGGAGTTCATATTTTTCCTTAATGCCGCGCAAGATGGAGATGGTGTCTTCCACGCTCGGCTCACCAACAAAAACCGGCTGGAAGCGCCGCGCCAGCGCCGCATCCTTTTCAACGTGCTTGCGGTACTCATCAAGCGTGGTGGCACTAATGCAATGCAATTCACCGCGCGCCAGGGCAGGCTTCAACAGGTTTGATGCATCCATCGCCCCATCCGCCTTGCCCGCGCCGACCAGCGTGTGCATCTCGTCAATGAACAAGATGATTTCGCCCTCAGCCCGCGTGGTTTCTGCCAGCACGGCCTTCAGGCGTTCTTCAAACTCACCGCGATATTTCGCACCAGCTACCATCGCACCCAGGTCAAGCGCCATTACGCGCTTGGTCTTTAGCGCCTCCGGTACATCCCCATTGATAATGCGCAGCGCCAGCCCTTCCACAATCGCGGTTTTGCCCACGCCGGGTTCACCGATCAGCACAGGGTTGTTCTTGGTGCGGCGCGCCAGCACCTGAATGGCGCGACGGATTTCCTCTTCACGGCCAATCACCGGGTCAAGCTTACCCTGACGCGCGACTTCCGTGATGTCGCGCGCGTATTTCTTCAGCGCATCAAAAATGTCTTCGGCGTTTTGGCTATTCATCGTGCGGCCCTTGCGGATTTGCGCAATGGCCTTTTCCAGCTTGTCAGGCTCGGCCCCCGCGACGCGGAGCGCACGCCCGGCATCGCCTTCACTGCCGGCGAGAGCCACCAGCACACGGTCCTGCGCAACAAAGGCATCGCCGGCGCGATTCGCCTGTTCCTGGGCATTGCTCAGGATACGCACGATATCAGCGGAGAAGGTGGGTTGGCCGGAAGCACCGCCGCCGGTCACTTTTGGCAGGCGGGTCATGAAGTTTTCCACTGCGTTCTTGGCGCGAAGCGGATCACCGCCGGCGGCACGGATCAGGCCGCTCGCGACGCCTTCCGGGTCATCCAGCAGCGCCTTCAACAGATGCACGGGCGTCACCTGCTGGTGGAATTCGCGGATCGCAATGGTTTGCGCCGCTTGCAGAAAACCGCGGGCGCGGTCGGTAAATTTTTCGATATCCATGTGTTCCCTCTCCTGAGCGGACGATGCCCCTCGCCCCCGAATGGGCGACGAATGGCATCAGATTTCTCGATATGTGGTATCTGTCTTTGATCTGCTTCAAGGGGGAGCCCAATGCGTATCGAAAAGATCTACCGCTACCCGGTGAAGGGGCTTTCGGCAGAAGCGCTGGAAGCCGTGGCGCTGACGCCTGGGGAGATGCTGGCACATGACCGGCGCTTCGCCCTTGCCCAGGGGGACGCACTTTTTGATGTGGCGGCGCCGCGCTGGCTTTCCAAGCGCAATTTCGGCTGCCTAATGGCCAATGAACGCCTCGCCCTGCTGCATACGGCCTTTGACCCGCATGACGGGAGCCTCGCCATCCGCTCCCCGGGCGCTGCGCCCTTTCTGGGCGATACGCGAAGCGAGGCAGGCAAGGCGGCCATCGCGCGCTATTTGACGGATTTCTTGGGCCCGGAAGCGCGTGGCGAGCCCCGCTTCATTGAAGCCCCCGGCCATCGCTTTTCCGATGTGGCGATGAAGGTGGTTTCCATCATCGGCCTATCCAGCCTGCATGCGCTGGAAGCCAAGGCCGGCATGGCGCTGGACCTGCTGCGTTTCCGCGCGAATTTCTATTTCTCGGGCGGGCGCCCCTGGGCGGAGTTTGATTGGATCGGCCAGGAAATCCAGATCGGCCGGGTGCGGCTGAGGGTGGTGAAGCGCATCGTGCGCTGTGCGGCGACCGAGGTGAACCCGGAAACCGCCGCGCGTGATGCCGACCCGCCGCGCGATCTGCGCCGGCATTTCGGCCATGCAGATTTGGGGGTTTATGCGGAAGTGTTGGAAGGCGGGAATATCGCGCTTGGCGATGCCTTGGAACCGATGATGCTGGATTTGTGAGAATACCTTTTTTCTGCCGTGAGGTGGGAGCATACTGAGAACCTCAAAGAAGTGGCACCGTGACACTATGGCTCCGTCTTTTTGGTGTGCTGGCTCTAGGAATGGTCGCTGTGGCGCTTTCCGCTGCCCCTGCCGCGGCGCGTCCGCAATATGGTTATGGCTATGGTTATCATTCTCCGCGTGGACGCGGAGAGGTGGTGATCATACAGCCCCCAGTGCGTTATGCTTTGCCGCGTGTCTATTACGTTCCGCCGCCCGTGTATTACATGCCGCCGCCGCTCTATCACTACGCGCTGCCGCAGGTCTATTACGCGCCGGCGCCTTATCCGCGTTACGGACATTACGGGCGACCAGGCATTTCGCTCAATTTCCGCTTCTGATCCCGGCTTGCGCGCCGCCGCTGCGCGGCGCAGATTCCGGCCAGAATGTGCACGCTGATTTTGCTTAACCGGCCTGATCACACATGGCCGATGCTGATTGCCGCCAATCGGGATGAAAAGGCGGATCGCGCCTGGGATGCGCCGGCGGCCTGGTGGCCCGATTATCCCGGCGTGATCGGGGGGCGGGACCGCAGCGCGGGCGGCAGCTGGATGGCGCTTGGCCCGAATGGTGTGCTGGCGGCGGCCTTGAACCGTCCCGGCAGCCTTGGCCCGGCGCCGGGCAAACGAAGCCGAGGCGAATTGCCGCTGATGGGCGCCAAAGCAGAGACAGCGGAAGCGGCGACGGAGGCCATCACGCGGCTTGATGCCGGCGCTTGGCGGCCCTTCAACTTCGTAGTGGCTGATCAACGCAGCGCATTTTACATCGAAGCCTTGGGCGAAGGGCGCCCGCAAGCCAGGCTGCTGGCGCCCGGGCTTTCCATGGTGACATCCCACCCGCCAAATGATGAAAGCCACCCGCGCACGCGGCGCCACTTGCCGCGATTCCGCGCTGCGGCTGCGCCCGATCCCGCGCAGGATGATTGGCGCGCCTGGGAAGAATGCTTGGCCGATGACAGCCATGAGGGCGATTTGGCCGCGACGCTCAAAGTGCCGCTGCATGGCGGGTATGGGACGGTTTCGGCCAGTCTTTTGGGGTTGGGTGCGATGGGGGAGAAGATTTGGCGCTTCTGTCCCGCGCCACCGGGAGAGAGGGTGTTTGAGCGGGTTATCTTAGGGAACCTCAGCGGGATCACCGTGACCACAAAAAATCGACGCTAATTGCAGGGTTGATCAGAGGTTCCCCAACGTATTCGATTTGTCATGGCGTGAGCGCCCCAGGGCCCTCACGCCAGGCATTGCCAAGCCCCCTCGGCCTTGCCAAAAGGCTGTTATGAAAGCGTCATAAAACTGTTATAAAAGCGTCAAAAAACAGGAGGGGAGCTTACCATGTTCACCAGAAGACTGGCTTTGGCGGCGATGGCGCTGGGGGTGCTCGGCTTCGGGCAAGCCGCGCAGGCGCAGGGCCAGCTCAATCTTTATTGCTCTGTCCAGAATGAATGGTGCCAGGCGATTGTCACGAACTTCCAGCGCGATGCGGGCGTCCGGGTGAATATGACGCAGCGCGGTTCGGGCGAAAGCCTGGCCGCCATCCGGGCCGAGGCACAGAATCCGCGCGCTGATGTCTGGTTTGGCGGCACGGGTGATCCGCACCTTGCGGCCGCTGAGGAGAACCTGACCCAGGCCTATGAAAGCGCCAATAACGCCCAATTGCAGCCCTGGGCGCTGACGCAATGGCGTCAATCCCAACAGCGCGCGATTGGTGTCTATGCCGGCGCGATTGGCTTCGGCATCAATACGGAATTGCTGGCGCGCAAGAATATCGCGCGGCCCGCCTGCTGGGCGGATTTGCTGGATGCGCGCTTCAAAGGCGAAATCCAGATGGCCAATCCGAATTCATCGGGCACAGCCTATGTGGTCATTGCCACACTCGTTCAGATCCTGGGTGAAGATCCGGCCTATGATTATTTGCGCCGCCTGCATCCCAATGTGAATGCCTATACGCGTTCCGGCACCGCGCCCATCAAGGCCGTGGCGCGCGGCGAAACCGGTGTTTCGCTTTCCTTCGTGCATGATGCGGTGACGGAACGGAATGCCGGCTTCCCCGTTGCCTATGCAACGCCCTGTGAAGGCACGGGCTATGAGATCGGGTCCATGTCCATCATCCGCGGCGCGCGCAACCTGCCGCAGGCGCGGCGGTTTTATGATTGGGCGCTGACCGCACCGGCGCAGCAGCTTGGCTTTGACGCGGGCGGGCAATTGCAAACTCCGTCAAACCGCGCGGCACCGCTGCCGCCCAATGCGCCGGACCTTTCAAAAATTCGTCTGATTGACTATGATTTCGCGAAATTCGGCCAGGCACCAGAACGCCGGCGCCTGATTGCGCGCTGGGATCGCGATATCGGCGCGCTGCCACGTTAACGCTGGGAAAAAAGGCCATGAACTCAACGCTTCGCCTGTTGGCCGCCTTCGCGGCCGTTGCCCTTTCTGCCTTGCCCGCTGCGGCGCAAGGCAACCTTACCATGGTATGCGCGCCGGCCGCTGATTGGTGTGAGGCGATAGCCGCCGGCTTTCAGCGCGATACCGGCATTCGCATTGCCATGACGCGCAAATCCTCCGGCGAAATCCTGGCGCAAATCCGTGCCGAGGCGCAAAATCCGCGCACTGATATCTGGTTTGGTGGCTCGGCCGAGACGCATTTCTCCGCAGCCGAGGGCAATCTGCTGCAAATCTATACCTCGCCCAATATGGCGGGGCTGCATGATTGGGCGAAACGCGTGCATGCCTTGTCCGGCGAACGATGCGTTGGCGTTTCATCGGGTGCGATTGGTCTGGCCTGGAACCGGGAATTGATGGCGCGCAAGAACCTGCCTTTGCCGCGAAGCTGGGCTGATATGCTGAACCCAGCCTATCGTGGTGAGATTCAATTGCCCAATCCGAATTCTTCCGGCACGGCCTATACAATCATTGCCGGGCTGATCCAGCTTTGGGATGAGGATCGTGCCTTTGATTATTTGCGCCGCCTGCATCCCAATGTGAATGCCTATACACGTTCCGGCGCGGCACCGATGCAGGCTGTATCGCGCGGGGAGACCGCGCTTGCGGTCAGCTTCAATATGGAAGTCGCTTCCATGCAGCAGGCGGGGTTTCCGATTGATCTTGTCTATCCGTCTGAAGGTACGTCTTACGAAGTTGCCTGCATGTCCATCATGCGTGGCGCGCGCAACCTGGCGCAGGCGCGGCGCTTCTATGATTGGTATCTGACGCCGGCTGCGATGGATATCGGCCCCAAGGCCAATCAATGGCATGTGCCGGCGCATAAGGATGCCACACCTGATCCGCGCATCCCGGACCTGAGCCAAGTGAAGCTGATTGAGTATGATTTTGCCGCCTTTGGCGAGGGCAATCGCCGCAGGCAAATCCTGCAAAGATGGGAGAGGGAAATCGGTTCGCTGCCGCGCTAAAAATCCGGAGGTCAAGAATGATCAGGCGCATCCTGGGGTTCATCATTGTGGTTATCATGGGCTTTTCTGCGCCGGTCTGGGCGCAGGGCAGCCTCAATCTCTATTGTTCGGCTACCATCGAATGGTGCCAGCCCATCGCGCGCGGGTTTGAACGGAAAACCGGCATTCGCGTGACACTCGCCCAAAAATCTACTGGCGAAATGCTGGCGCAACTCCGTGCCGAGGCGCGCAATCCGCGTGGCGATGTCTGGTGGGGTGGCACGGGCGATCCGCATGTCGCCGCCGGTGAGGAAGGGCTGACGCAAGCCAATGAAAGCCCGCGCATTGCCGAATTGCATGAATGGGCGCAAGCGCAATGGCGCCAGACAGAAGGCCGCACGGTTGGCGTTTACGCAAGTGTGCTGGGCTTTGGCTTCAATACGGAATTGCTGACGCGCAAGAACCTGCCCGCGCCAACTTGTTGGGCGGATTTGCTGCGGCCTGAATATCGCGGCGAAATCCAGATGGCCAATCCAAATAGCTCCGGCACCGCCTATATCGTCATTGCTACGCTGGTGCAGATGATGGGCGAAGACCCGGCTTTTGAATTTCTGCGCCGGCTGCATGGCAGCATCAATGCCTATCCGCGGTCAGGCACCGCGCCCATTACGGCGGTGGCGCGTGGGGAGACGGCGCTGTCCATTTCCTTTGTCCACAACGCAGCGGAAGAACGCGCGGCAGGTTTTCCGGTGGGGCATGCCGTGCCGTGTGAGGGCACGGGCTACGAAATCGGCTCCATGTCCATCATCAAGGGCGCGCGCAATATGGCGGCTGCACAGCGCTTCTATCATTGGGCGCTGTCGGCCGAGGCGCAGCTTACCGCTTCCCAGGAAGCGAAGAAGCTGCAAACCATGGCCAATCGCCGCGTGCCGCTGACCGATGGCGCGCCGAATATGACGACCGCGCGCATCATTGATTACGACAACGCCCACTTTGGCGCGAGTGCTGAGCGCCGCCGCCTGCTGGCGCGTTGGGATAGGGAGGTCGGCGCACTCCCGCGCTGAAGCCCGTACCGCATGTTCTTCGGCAGTAGCTTGTTTTTCTGGTTGATCGCAGCCTTGGGCACACTGATCTTGCCGTGGCATATGCACCAGGATGGCGTCAGCCTTGCGACACTTATCGGGCTTGGCTCAGAAGATGCGGAAGCCTCCTCTGCCTTTTGGCAAGCGCTGTATTTCGGCCGCTTCTGGTTCTGGCCAGTTATTTCTGGCTTGGCTTTGGCGCTACCCGGCGCGCTGCCTTTTGCCAATGCACGGATGCGTGGGCGGGTGCTGATCATCGCGGGTAGTTTTGGGTTATTCACCATCATCGCCCAGGGAATCACGATTGGTATTCAAGGCTGGAATGTCCCTTTCCTTGAGGCAGCCTTTGGCGAATTAAAGGATCGGCAATTCGGCATGGGGCTTGGTGGCGCGCTTGGCTTTATCGGCTTTCTGGTGCTGCTGACGGATGGATTGGCGCTGCGCGGCTTTTTCAAAGGTGATCGCTTCATTGCCGGCGCTGTTGGTGTGCTGATCGCCTGTATCGTAATTTTCACCGCCTGGCCGGTCACCACAATCCTTGCGCAAATCTTCACGCCGCAGGGTGATCTGGGGGTTGCGGATGCCATGGCGGCACGCCTGTTTGATCGCAAGATTTGGGGGCTTGGCTGCGTTGCCTCCTCAGTGAACTGCGGCGTGTTTTGGAATACGCTGGTGCTGGCGACCTCTACTGCCACGGCGGCGACGCTGCTGGGACTTTGCTTTGCGCTGATTGTGACGCGCACCCAATTCCCCGCGCGTCGCGCCTTGCGGCTGTTGACGGTGCTGCCCATCATCACGCCGCCCTTCGTAATTGGCCTGGGCTTGATCCTGATTTTTGGCCGATCCGGCGTTGTGAACCAATTGGCCGATAGCCTGTTCGGGCTGCAATTGGGACGCTGGATTTATGGCTTTGATGGCGTGTTGCTGGCGCAGGTTTTCTCCTTCACGCCAACCGCCTTTCTAGTGCTGATTGGCGTTGTGGAAGGTATTTCGCCGGCAATGGAGGAAGCGTCCTCAACGCTCCGCGCCAGTCGAATGCGAACCTTTCGCGCGGTGTCTCTGCCCCTGATGCTGCCGGGCATCGCCAATGCCTGGTTGGTGGTTTTTGTCGAAAGCCTCGCGGATTTTGGTAATCCCATTGTCTTGGGCGGGTCCTTCGGTGTACTGTCAACCGAGATTTTCTTCGCCGTGGTTGGCGCGCAGCAGGATTTTGGTCGCGCCGCCGTGCTGGCCGCGATCATGTTGGTGATTGCGCTTTGCGCCTTCATTATTCAGAGGGTTGTGGTTGGCAGCCGGTCCTATGTCTCGCTAACGGGGAAGGGCGATGTCGGGCTGCCGACGCCATTGCCAGCACCGGTGCAGCGCATCGCTTACGCTATTGCGCTGCCTTGGGCGCTGCTGACCATCACGGTTTACACCATGGCGCTGGCGGGTGGTTTTGTGCGTGTCTGGGGACGGGATTGGACCCCGACCTTTTCCCATTTCCAGCGCGCCTTTGCGCTGGAATGGAGCCCGGCTGGCGCGCTGATATTCTCGGGCGGTGCCTGGCATTCGTTCTTTACCACCATCAGACTTGCAGCGATTGCGGCGCCCATCACGGCAGCGCTTGGGTTGCTTGCCGCCTGGGTGCTGTCGCGCCAGCGTTTTGTCGGGCGCACGGCCTTGGAATTCGCGCTAATGCTGACTTTTGCCGTGCCCGGCACCGTGATCGGTGTTGCCTATATCCTGACCTATAATCTGCCGCCACTGGAAATCACTGGTACGGCGATGATCCTTGTGGCCTGCTTTGTTTTTCGTAATTTACCGGTCGGTGTGCGCTCCGGCGTTGCGGCGATGAGCCAGCTCGACAAATCCCTGGATGAGGCGGCTGTCACTTTGCGCGCTTCCACCTTCCGCAGCCTTCGCACCGTAGTGCTGCCGCTGCTGAAGCCCGCCATTGTCACAGCACTGGTTTATGCCTTTGTACGCGCCATGACGACAGTTTCAGCGGTAATCTTCCTAGTCTCTGCTCAATATGAAATGGCAACGGTCTTCATCATCAACCGCGTCATCAATGGCGATTACGGGCTGGCCATCGCCTATTCCAGCGCAATGATTGTCTTGATGATGGCAGCCATTGGCCTGATCAATCTGCTGGTGGGCAACAGGCGTCTTGGCCGCCGCCAGACCGCCACACCGATAAGAGGGCGCGCATAATGACCAATAAGGCCGCCGAAGTTCGGCTTGAAGGCATCGCCAAGCGCTATGGCAAGGTGGAAGCGGTGAAGCCGCTCGATCTGATTGTTGAAGGCGGCACGCTAGTGACCTTGCTCGGCCCCTCGGGCTGCGGGAAGACAACGCTGCTCCGCATGATTGCCGGATTAGAACAACCAAGTGGCGGGCAGCTATTCATTGGTGGACGTGATGTGACGCTGCTTTCCGCCGGTAAACGCAATGTCTCCATGGTGTTTCAAAGCTATGCGCTTTTTCCGCATATGACGGTGCTGGAGAATGTGTCCTACGGCCTGATATCCTCGGGCTTTGCAAAAAAGGAAGCCGTTGCGCGCACGGAAGCTGCTTTGGAAACCGTGGGCCTGCGTGGGTTTGGCGCAAGGCTGCCTTCGGAAATGTCGGGCGGGCAACAGCAACGTGTCGCGGTGGCGCGCGCCTTGGTCTTGGAACCGGCGGTGCTGTTGTTTGATGAGCCACTTTCTAATCTGGACACGCGGCTTAGGCGCAGCATGCGGGAAGAAATCCGCGCCCTGCAACAGCGCCTTGGCCTGACCGTGGTTTACGTGACCCATGATCAGGCTGAGGCTTTGGCGGTGTCCGACAAGATTGTTGTGATGCGCAATGCCGAAATCGCCCAAAGCGGCACGCCTGAGGCGCTGTATGCGAGCCCAGAGAATGTATTTGTTGCGACCTTCATGGGTGAGGCGAACCATGTGCGCGGCAGTATCGAAAGCATCGCCGGCGATACCGCACAGGTGGCGCTTGATGCGCTGAGGCTTACGCTGCTGCATCGTGGTCTGGGGGCTGGGCCTTGCGATGTGGTGATCCGGCCAGAGGCGATCCGGCTTGCCGATAGCGGCCCCGGCATCGCCGGACAGATCGCGCGCGCAACCTATATGGGCGCGCATACGGAATACATGATTGCCACCCCGGTTGGAGAGCTTTTTGCAATCCATCCTGACCGGCTGCAGCGCCGCGCCGCCGGCGATGCCGTGATGGTTACGCTCGATCCGGAAGGGGTGGTTCTGGTCCGGCCATGATGAAAACCTTGCAGCGCGCGCACAAAGCCGCCACATCGGGAAACAAGACGAAACACCAGTATAGGGAGAGCACCATGTTCCGTAAAAGCCTTGGCGCCATCGGCCTTGCCACGGCGCTTGTTACAGCCACCGCCGGCGATGCCAGCGCGCAAATCGTCTGCGCCTTCCGTGGTTCCTTGGATGAGGCCTATTGCGATGCTGATCGCAATATGGTCGCCGATGTGCCCGCCGATGCGGCGCGGCAGCGAGACCCTTCCACGCTGGTCTTTGCCTATACGCCGGTGGAAGACCCTGCGCTTTACGCCACGCAATTCCGCCCGCTGCTTGAATATCTCGGCCAATGCGTCGGGCGCCGCGTGGTTTATTTTCAGGTCACCAGCAATGCCGCGCAGGTGGAAGCCATGCGTTCGGGCCGGCTGCATATTGCGGGATTTTCCACTGGTCCCACAGCCTTCGCCGTGAATCTGGCGGGCGCTGTTCCCTTTGCCATCAAGGGCAATCCGGATGCTTTTGAAAGCTACCGCGTTGTGACCCTCGTGCGTGCCGATAGCCCGTTTCAATCTCTTGCTGATCTGAAGGGTAAGCGGGTTGCGCATACATCGGCCACATCCAATTCCGGCAATCTGGCACCGCGCGCTTTCTTCCCGGGGCTTGGGCTGACGCCGGATACGGATTACCGCGTGGTCTATTCCGGTGGGCATGACCGCAGCGTCATGGGTGTGAATGCCGGCGATTATGATGCCGCGCCGGTGGCGTCAGACGTTTTCAACCGCATGGTCGCGCGTGGCCAGGTGCGGCGCGATAATTTCCGCATCATTTGGCAATCCGATGCTTTTCCCACCTCATCCTTCGCGCTGTCGCATGACCTGAAGCCGGAATTGGCGGAGCGCATCCGCAAATGCTTCTTTGATTATCGCTTCCCGGAAGCTTTGCAGCGTGATCTGGGCGGCAATGATCGCTTCTGGCCGGCGACCTATTCCGAACATTGGGCGCCGGTGCGCGCTGTCGCGGATGCGGTGAATGCGCCCTATAACCGTGCGGCGTTTGATGCGGAAAGCCGACGCGAATTGGAGGCGGAACAACGCCGAAATCAGCAGCGCCAGCAACAGCAGCAGCAGGCCCCGGCACCAGCGCGTCCTCAGTGATGCACGCGGGCGCGATGCAGGGCCTGATTATCAAGGGCCTAGTCAAGGAATATGTCCCGGGCAAGCCGGTCTTGCGCGGGATCAACCTTGCCATTGCGCCGCAGGGCATCACTGCCGTCATCGGGCCTTCAGGCACGGGCAAATCTACGTTGCTTCGCAGCATCAATCGGCTGGTTGAGCCAACCGCTGGGCAGATCCTGCTCAATGGGCAGGATCTTGTGCCCATGCGCGGGCGCGGTTTGCGCATGGCGCGCCGGCGCATCGGCATGGTGTTTCAGGAATACAATCTGGTCGAACGGCTGAGCGTCATGGAAAACGTGCTCTCTGGCCGGCTTGGTTATGTCTCGCTCTGGCAGGCATGGATGCGGCGCTATCCGGAAGCAGATATCGCGCGCGCCTTTGCCTTGCTGGATGCCGTTGGCCTGCAAGAACAGGCGACGCGTCGCGCCGATGCGCTTTCCGGCGGGCAGCGCCAGCGCGTTGGCATTGCGCGCGCCCTGATGCAGCAGCCGGAATTGCTCCTGGCGGATGAACCGACATCTTCGCTCGACCCGCGCACGGCGGTTGAAATCATGGAATTGATGACTGGGCTTTCCGCCTCGGCCAATGTGCCCTTGGTGGTGAATATCCATAATGTTGACCTGGCGCGGCGCTTCGCGCATCGCATCATCGGCATGGCAGGCGGTGAGATCGTGTTCGACGGCCCGCCCGAGGATTTGCAACCGGAACATCTCCGCCAGATCTATGGCGGTGAGGATTGGCTGTGAGCGCCAGCACACTTCACCGTCGCGCCTTTCCGCCGAATTGGGGCGCGCGCGCCACCGGGCTTGGCCTGGTGGTCTATGCAATTTATGCGCTCGCCCAATTGGACATTACTTGGGCGCGGCTTAGAATTGGCTTTGGCGAGGCCGGGCGCTTTATCGCCCGCATGTGGCCGCCCAATTTCTCCCGCGCGGAATTGCTGATTGAAGGCTTGCTGGAAAGCCTTCAAATCGCCGTAATTGCCTCTGCGCTTGGCATTCTGCTGGCACTGCCTCTCGGGTTGATGGCGGCACGCAACCTCGCACCATGGCCGCTGGCAGTCGCTACGCGTGGTTTCGTCGCCTTCTGCCGTAGCTTGCACTACGTGATTGTCGCGATCTTATTCGTCAAAGCCATCGGATTTGGCGCCTTGGCGGGTGTGGCAGCGCTGACCATCGCTTCCATGGGTTTCATCGCCAAATTATTTGCCGAGGCAATTGAGGAAATCTCCATGAAACAAGTGGAAGCCATTCGAGCGACAGGTGCGAGCTTCGGTGCCGTGCTGGTCTATGGTGTTCTTCCGCAGGTTGCATCGCGCTTCATTGGGTTTTCGCTTTATCAGTTGGATTCAAACCTACGCAATTCAACTCTGGTCGGTATTGTTGGTGCCGGGGGAATTGGCGGGACGCTTTTCGCCGCCTTCAAGCGCTTTGATTATGATTTTGTTGCCGCCATTCTGCTTACCATCATTGCGCTTATTTTTGTGGCCGAGCTAATTTCCGGCTGGATCCGGGCGCTCCTCCGATGAGTGCCCTGATGCGCGAATGGCGGCGCTTCACGCCAATGGAACGCTTCACGCGCTGGGCGGCGTATTTCGCCCTTGTGATCGCCCTAGCCTGGGCGGTGCGCAATGTGGAGATCATTCCAGAATTTCTGATTGATGCACCAGAACAGATGCTTGATTTGCTGGCGCGCATGTGGCCACCGGATCTTGGGCATTACCATCCGGCGGTGCATCACGCGCTGGTGGAAACGCTGCATATTGCCTCACTCGGCACCTTGTGCGCGTTTATTTTTGCCGTGCCCTTGGCCCTGCTGGCGGCACGCAATATCTGCCCTTATCGCGGGCTGAACGCTTTTGCGCAGCTGCTATTGGTGACTTCACGCTCTGTCAATTCACTGGTGTGGGCACTGATTTTTGTGGCGATTTTCGGGCCAGGCGCCGCTGCCGGCACCTTCGCGATCGCCTTTCGCAGCATTGGCTTTGTCGGCAAGCTACTCGCCGAGGCTTTGGAGGAAATCTCCCCGGGGCCCTTGGAGGCGTTGGAAGCGACCGGTGCGCCTAAAACCCACGTCCTGCTCAAAGGCGCCTGGCCGCAAATTGCTCCAGCCTTTTTTGGGGTGGCGCTGTTCCGCTGGGATATCAATATCCGTGAAAGTGCAGTGCTTGGACTTGTTGGTGCTGGTGGCATCGGCGTGGTGTTGGATGACGCGATCAATTTCTTTCAATGGGATCGCGTGGCGACGATATTGCTGGCCATTCTTGTTGTGGTGATCCTTGCGGAGGTTTTGGTAACGCGGCTGCGGGCAAGACTGATTTGACTGCAGCGAATGCCGCAGCTTCGGCCCAAACGAGACAGGTGGCGGTTGCGGTGTGCACGTCTGGGCGCGATGGGCCAAGCCTGAAGCTGCATGCCATGGCGTGATTTGGGCAGAGGTTCACCTGCCCCCTAAGCACCCATAATCTTGCAAAAAGGCCCGCGAGGTCAGCATATCTTGCCGCCAAAACGAAACGGGCATTGAGCCTTCATCGCCAAAAGACCAAGCCGGTCAAAGGCGACGGGGCGCAACAGAAAACAAACTCTCCCGTCACACCACCCCGGCCCTACCGGGCCGGGATATTCATTCACGGGGTCAGGTAAGCCCTGCCCCCTGCCGTCACCCGCCGCGCTTCACCTGCTTCGCCCGCGCCAGACCCTCACGCAGCACCGGCAGGCAGGCTTGCGTGTCATACTGACCCGCTAAGCGTTCCGCCTCAAAGTCGAGGAACAGCCCCATCAGGCCCGCATTATTAAAGGCATGGCGGTTGCCATCATCCAGGTAGCTTTCGCTCCAGAGCCCTTCAGACAGCAGCAGCCCATGCGCTTCCAATTCAAGGTGGAAGTAGGTCACGCGCTGGCACCAGGCTTCCTGCACAATGCTTGTGCCATTCACCAGATGCTTGGCCGGGATCAGTTAGCCATCAACCTCGATCGCGTGATCGGGGCTGACGCGCAGATCACGCGCCGGCAGGCCATCCGCCAAGGCACACGCCGTGATCAGGATCGGCGCTGTCTTCGCCGCCATCACCGCATCACGCGGCACCGCAACATCTATGGAGCCAACCCAACGCAGCGTCTCAAACCCTGCCTCGCCACCCCGCATCGCAAGCACCATGTCGCCAGCGCGGAGGTTCTCTACCGCAGCCTCGCCACTTGGTGTCATGACCCGCGTGCCTTCGGCAAAGCAGATCACGCTTTCCCAGCCCTGCGTCCAGATGACTGTCCCGTCAGCCCGTTGGTAATTAACAAATTCAGACGGTGGCGGGTCCTTGGGGTTGGACCCATCCACCAGGGCCGACCAGCCGACGACAAAATCAAGAACATCAAAGCCAGCACCGCCAATCAGCGTTTCATTGCCGAAATTATCAGTTGTCAGGTAGCGGAAGACGTCATTGCCGGCACCGAAATAGAGCCAGTCATTGCCCGCACCGCCCGAGAGCACATCCGCCTCGTCCCCGCCGTAGAGCGAATCCGTGCCATTTCCATCGGCAAGCGAATCACTGCCATTACCACCGCTCAAGAACTCATCGGCGTTGCCACCTGCGAGGGTATCGGCGCTTCCTGTGCCGATAACGGATTCAAACCTGCTGATACGATCATTACGCGCCGCGCCGGAGACAGTGCCAGCGCCAAGATCCGCCACAACGCTGTCACTGGCGCCGCTGTAATCGGCCAGATCATTTCCAACACCACCAACCAGCGAGTCATCCCCGGCATCACTGAGGACCGTATCATCGCCAGTCTCACCAGAGATGGTGTCAATGCCGCCAAGGCCAGAAAGCAGATCATTGCCGGCGCCATCAGTCACGCCATTGGTGGAGCCTCCATAAGACAGCAGGTCGTTACCAGTGCCACCATCCAGATTATCGTCGCCAGATCCACCATTGACAGTGTCGTCACTGTCCCTCGTCAAATCATTTGAGACCAGTTGCCGGCTTCGGTCCAGCCATTGAGCAAGCCAGCGCCGAAGGCACCATTCTCACCACCGCCAGAAATGGCAAGCATTTCAATGGTGCGTTCCTGCCCACGGCGCGGCGGGCCATGGATGCGCCGCGCCTTTTCCTGGGCGGCGGCAACCTCTGCCCGGAAGCCATCACCATCCCAGGGGAAGAAAAAGCGCTCATTTGGTATGCCCAGCACCTTGGCATCCCGTGTCCGTGCATAGGGCACGGCAGGGACGCGGACCGGGTTGGCGCAGGCAGCCAGGCCGAGCGCGGCGCCGCCGAACAAGGTGGCGCGGCGGGTGATCCCACCTGCGATGTCAAGCTTCTTGCCCATATCAGCATCCGCTTTCCTGTTTCACCAACCCCGTGCCTGCATTACTAAAAGCCCTGGCCAGCGTCGAGGCGCAACTGCGCCCGCCCTTTTCGCTTGACCCTCAGGCGCTTGGGCGATACACGCCCCTCATCTCTGGTTCGTCCCGAGCCTCGGTCCGCCCGCCTTATGCGGGTTGGCTCCGCCGCCCCGCGAAGGCTCGCGCAGCGGCGTAGATCGTTTTGGGGCAACCGCAACGCAAAGGGACTACCGGGCGCCGCCATGTTTGAGGCTCTGTCCAGCAAGCTCAACGGTGTGTTTGATCCGCTGCGCCGCCGTGGCGCACTGGGCGAAGCCGATGTAACCGAAGCGCTGCGCGAAGTGCGCGTGGCGTTGCTGGAAGCCGATGTCGCTTTACCCGTGGTGCGTGACCTGGTCGCGCGCGTGAAGGAACGCGCCGTGGGGCAGGAGGTGATCCGCTCTGTCTCCCCCGCGCAGCAGGTCATCAAAATCGTCAATGACGCGCTGGTGGAAGCGCTCGGCGGTGCAGAAGGGGCACGCGGGCTTGATCTGAATGCGCCGGCGCCGCTCGCCATTCTGATGGTGGGCTTGCAGGGTTCGGGCAAGACCACGACCTCGGGCAAGATCGCGCTTAGGCTGAAGGGGCGTGAGAAGAAAAAGGTGCTGCTCGCGTCCTTGGACGTGCATCGCCCGGCGGCGCAGTTGCAATTGCAGCAAGTGGCCGAACGCGCGGAAGTGACCAGCCTGCCGATCATCGCAGGCCAGCGTCCGCTTGAAATCGCCGCCCGCGCCATGGATGTCGCGCGGCGCGAATTGTACGATGTGGTGGTGCTGGATACCGCCGGGCGCCTTGCGATTGATGAAGGGCTGATGGCCGAAGTGGCCGAGGTGAAGGCCGCCACGAAGCCGCATGAAACCCTTTTGGTTGTCGATGCCATGACCGGGCAGGATGCGGTGAATACCGCCAAGGCGTTCCAGGAAAAAGTCGGCATCACCGGCATTGTCATGACCCGCGTGGATGGCGATGCGCGTGGCGGTGCAGCGCTTTCCATGCGCGCTTTGACCGGTACGCCGATCAAGCTTTTGGGCGCTGGCGAAAAGCTGGATGCGCTTGAAGATTTCCACCCCGATCGCATCGCTGGCCGCATTCTTGGCATGGGCGACATTGTCTCCTTGGTCGAGAAAGCCGCCGAGACAATGGATCAGGCGGAGGCTGAAAAGCTCGCCGCGCGCATGCAAAAGGGCCAGTTCACGCTGGATGATTACGCGGCGCAGTTGAAGCAGATCGGCAAGATGGGCAGTCTGCAGGGTATTCTTGGCATGCTGCCCGGTGTGCAGAAGGTGAGGGCGCAGTTGGAAGGTGCCAATCTGGATACCGCCATTCTGAAGCGTCAGGCCGCGATCATTTCCAGCATGACGCCGAAGGAACGCCGCACACCTGATTTGCTGAAGGCATCGCGCAAGCGCCGCATCGCGGCCGGTTCCGGCACCACGGTGCAGGATGTAAATCGCTTGTTGAAGCAATTCGACGATATGTCCGCCATGATGAAGAGGATGAACAAGATCGGCCAAAAGGGGCTGATGCGCGGCGGGCTTGCCGCGCTGCTCCCCCAAGGCCGGAGGCCGTTCTGATGGCGACCATCACCAACCCCACGTCTTTAGTGTTTTAACGAAAGGAATACCCGGATGGGTCTCAAGATTCGCCTAGCCCGCGCTGGTGCCAAAAAGCGCCCTTATTATCACATCGTGATTGCCGATAGCCGCAGCCCGCGCGATGGCCGCTTCATTGAAAAAGTGGGTTCCTACAACCCGATGCTGCCGTCTGAGCATGCGGATCGTATTCGCCTGCAGGAAGATCGCCTGAAGCATTGGCTCGGCAATGGTGCGGTCGCGACGGAACGCGTGGCGCGCTTTTTGGGCCGTGCGGGCCTGATCGCCATGTCGGCTATCCCGGCGCAAACGAAGCAGGCGCAGCCAAAGAAGAAGGCGCAAGAACGCGCCGCTGCCGCGGCCGGCTGAAGCAGGCTCTAGCGGCAGGCAGCACGGCAGATGGGCAGCAAGCGCATTATGGTTGGGGAGTTCGGCAGGCCGCATGGCGTGCGCGGGCTTTTGCGCCTGCGTGCCTTCACTGCCGATCCTGCCGCCATCACCGCCTATGGTCCGCTTTCCGATGAGGCTGGCATGCGCCGATTCCGCCTGACGCCGAAGGGGCCCGATCTCGTGGCCGTTGAAGGTGTCTCGGACCGCGATGCAGCGCAGCGCTTGACTGGCACCAGGCTTTTCGTCGCGCGGGAGGCTTTGCCCCCCACCGATGAGGAGGAATTCTATCTGGCGGATCTGATCGGCCTTCGGGCAGTGACGGAAGCGGGTGATGTGCTGGGCGTGGTGCGGGCTGTGGAAGATCACGGCGGCGGGGCGTTTCTGGCGGTGGAAGGCGGGCAGGAATTGCTGCTGCCGTTTACGCGGCAGGTGGTGCCGACGGTGGATATCGCCGCTGGCCAGCTACTTGTGGTGCTGCCGACCGAAATTGTGGTGCTTCCGCAACCCGGGAAGGAGGCCGCGGTATGAGCTGGCGCGCCGATATCCTGACGCTTTTCCCTGAAATGTTCCCGGGGCCGTTGGGGCTTTCTCTGGCGGGGCGCGGCTTGCGGGATGGGCTTTGGTCCCTTTCCGCGCATGATATCCGCGACCACGCCAAGGACAGCCATCGCAGCGTGGATGACACGCCTTTTGGCGGCGGTGCCGGCATGGTGCTGCGCCCGGATGTGGTGGATGCCGCGGTAGGTGCTGCCTTGGTGGAAGCGCCAGGACGACCAGTGATTTACCTTACCCCGCGCGGGCGTTTGCTGAATCAGGCTTTGGTCCGGGATTTGGCGGCGGGGCAGGGGGTTGTGCTGCTTTGCGGGCGTTATGAGGGCGTGGATCAGCGCGTGATTGAAGCGCGCGGCATGCTGGAAATCTCGATCGGCGATTATGTGCTGAGCGGGGGGGAATTGGCCGTACTCACGCTGCTTGATGCCTGTGTGCGCCTGTTGCCGGGGGTCATGGGGGCGGCGGAAAGCGCTGCCGAGGAAAGCCATGGCGCTGAGGGCCTGTTGGAATATCCGCAGTTCACGCGCCCGGCCGAATGGGCAGGGCGCGCGGTACCGGAGGTACTGCTTTCGGGCCATCACGCCGCCATCGCGGCGTGGCGTCGGGCCGAAAGCGAGACAATCACAAAGGAGCGCCGCCCCGATCTTTGGGCGCGGCATGAAACAGAGCGCGGAGGCGAGGGGGCGATTGCCGGCCATCCCGCCGCAGCCTAAAGAAACCGAAGAAAGGGTACCAATATGAATATCTTGCAGCAATTCGAAACTGATCAGCAGGCCAAGCTTGCCGCTGCCCGTGCCACGCCGGAATTCGGCCCGGGCGATACGGTGCGCGTCATGGTGAAGGTGGTGGAAGGCGAACGCGTCCGCACCCAGGCTTATGAAGGCGTGGTGATCGCGCGTTCCAACAAGGGCGTGCAAAGCAATTTCACCGTGCGCAAGCTTTCCTATGGTGAAGGGGTGGAGCGCGTGTTTCCGCTTTACAGCCCGAATGTCGCTGAAATCCAGGTGGTGCGTCGTGGGCGCGTGCGTCGCGCAAAGCTCTATTATTTGCGTGGCCGTACCGGCAAATCCGCGCGCATTGCGGAAAAGCTGGGCATGAAGGCTGATGGCGCCGCCAAGGCTGCCCAGGGCTAAATGTATCGCGCCGCGCTGAAAGGCGCGGCGTTTTCATGTTTTGTAGGGGGAAGATAAAATGTCAGCGCAAAAACCGCGTACGCTGTTCGACAAGATTTGGGACGCGCATGTTGTTGAAACCCTGCCGGATGGCACGGCGCTGCTCTATATTGATCTCCATCTGACCCATGAAGTCACTACGCCGCAGGCCTTTGATGGCCTACGCGCCGCGGGGCGCAAGGTGCGCCGCCCGGATGCGACGCTCGCCGTCGTGGACCATAATATCGCGACAGATGACAGCCGCCGCACTGGCATTGTGGACCCCGAAAGCCGCTTGCAGGTCGAAACGCTGGAAAAGAACGTCGTTGAATTCGGCGTGCCTTACATCCCGCTGCTCGATGACCGGCAGGGCATTGTGCATGTGATCGGGCCCGAGCTTGGCCGTTCGCTGCCCGGCATGACGATTGTGTGTGGCGATAGCCATACCTCGACCCATGGCGCCATGGGCGCGCTGGCCTTTGGCATCGGTACATCGGAAGTGGAGCATGTGCTGGCAACGCAAACGCTGCTGCAAAAGCCCGCCAAGAACATGCGCGTTTCGGTGGATGGCAATCTGGCTTTTGGCTGTTCCGGCAAGGATATTGTTCTGGCGATCATCGGCAAGATCGGCACGGCGGGCGGCACCGGCTATGTGATTGAATTTGCCGGCGATGCGATCCGCGCGCTCGATATGGCGGGGCGCATGACGGTCTGCAACATGACCATCGAAGGCGGTGCGCGCGCTGGCATGGTCGCACCTGATCAGACGACGTTTGACTACATCGCCAAAACACCGGATGGCCCGAAGGGTGATGCCTTCAAGCGCGCCTTGGAATGGTGGAAGACGCTGCCCACCGATGCGAGCGCGCATTTCGATAAGGAATTAAGTCTGGCCGCGCATGAGATCGCCCCACAAGTGACCTGGGGCACCAATCCCGAAGCGGTGCTGCCGATCACGGGCATTGTGCCCACTCCGGGCGATGAGGCGGATGAGGCCAAGCGCGCGCAATTGCAGCGCATGGTCGACTATATGGGCCTGACGCCTGGTCAGCGCCTGACCGAATTGAAGGTGGATGTTGTCTTCATCGGGTCGTGCACCAATAGCCGTATTGAGGATATTCGCGCTGCTGCCGCCATCGCCAAGGGCAGGCGCGTGGCGGATCATGTGCGCGCGCTGGTGGTGCCGGGTTCGGGCCTGGTGAAGAAGCAGGCGGAGGCGGAAGGGCTGGATCGCATTCTGCGCGAAGCGGGCTTTGAATGGCGCGAAGCGGGCTGTTCCATGTGCCTTGGCATGAACCCCGATAAACTCACGCCGGGTCAGCGCAGCGCCAGTACCTCCAACCGTAATTTTGAAGGCCGTCAAGGCCCTGGCGGACGGACCCATTTGTTGAGCCCTGCCATGGCCGCAACGGCAGCACTCGCGGGTCATTTGGCCGATGTGCGTGATTATCAGCCGAAGGGACCGCTGTAATATGCAAGCCTTCACCAAGCTAACCGGCATCGCGGCGCCCTTGCCCAAGGCGAATGTGGATACGGACCAGATCATCCCGGCGCGGTTTTTGAAGTCCATCAGCCGCTTGGGGTTTGGGAAGAATCTTTTCGCCAATTTCCGCTACGAAGAAGATGGTTCGGAAAATCTGGATTTCGTGCTGAACCAGGAACCCTATCGCCGCGCTGAAGTGCTGATTGCATTTGAGAATTTCGGCTGCGGATCATCGCGCGAACACGCGCCATGGGCCTTGCTTGATTTTGGCATTCGCTGCGTGATCGCACCCGATTTCGCCGATATCTTCCACAATAACTGCTTCAAGAATGGCGTGCTGCCGGTGCGCCTGCCGCGCGAGATCTGCGAAAAGCTGATGGAAGACACGAAGATGGGCGGCAATGCGCGCATTAGCGTTGATCTGGAACGGCAAGTGGTGGTGCGCCCGAATGGAGAGGAGATTCCCTTTCAGATTGATCCGCTGCGTCGGCATTTGATGCTGAATGGGCTGGATGATATCGACCAGACCATGCAGCACGCGCCGGCAATTGATGGCTTTGAAGCCCGCCAGCGCGCTGCCCAGCCCTGGCTTTATGCCTGATTGGTACACGCCCTGGTGCAATGCCGGGGCGAGAAGGAAACAACCATGTCATCGAACAAAAAACTTCTTATCCTGCCGGGTGACGGGATCGGCCCCGAGGTGATGCGCGAAGTGCGTCGCGTGGTGGATTGGATGGATCGCCGCCGTCATGTGTCCTTCAATATCGAAGAAGGGCTGGTGGGCGGCGCCGCTTTGGATGCGGAAGGCACGCCCTGTTCGGATGAAACCGTGGAACGTGCCAAGGCTGCGGATGCCGTGCTGTTCGGGTCTGTTGGTGGGCCGAAATGGGATTCCATGCCCTTCGACAAGCGCCCGGAATTGGGCGTGCTGCGGCTCCGGAAGGATCTTGGCCTTTTCGCTAATCTCCGCCCTGCGGTGGTGCTTGATCCGCTGGTGGAAGCTTCCAGCCTGAAGGCCACTCTGGTGCGCGGGCTTGATGTTATGATCGTGCGCGAATCAACGGGAGGCATTTATTTTGGTGAACCGCGCGGCATCCACACTGATGCCAACGGCAAGCGCACCGGCATTGATACGGAAGTCTACACGGAAGACGAAATCGCCCGCGTGGCGCGAATTGCCTTTGACCTTGCGCGCAAGCGCCGCAACAAGATCACCAGCGTTGAGAAGGCGAATGTGATGCAATCCGGGCGCCTTTGGCGTGCGTTGGTCGGTGAAATCGGTAAGGCCGAATTCCCGGATGTTGAGCTTGAACATATGTATGCCGATAATTGCGCCATGCAGCTTTGCTCTCGCCCGAAGCAGTTTGATGTCATTCTGGGGTCCAATCTTTTTGGCGATGTGCTGTCTGATCTGGCGGCTGCGCTGACTGGTTCGCTCGGCATGCTGCCATCGGCGACGCTGGGGGCGGTGGATTCCTCTGGCCGGCGGCATGCGTTGTATGAACCGGTGCACGGATCAGCGCCCGATATCGCCGGCAAGGGCATTGCGAATCCCTGTGCGCAAATCCTGTCCTTCGCCATGCTGCTGCGCTGGTCTTTCGGCATGGAAGAAGATGCGCGGCTGCTGGAAGCCGCTGTAGAAAAGGTGCTGTCGGGCGGGCTCCGCACTGCCGATATCATGCAGCCCGGCATGGCGCGGGTTGGCTCGAGCGTGATGGGTGAAGCCGTGGTGCGCGAATTGGATAAGCTCGCCGCGTGATCAATCAGCGGGGCTGGCGGGGTTGCGCCTTTGGCGTTGCTCCGCTATCCCCCTCGCTCTAAGGGCGCCCGTAGCTCAGCTGGATAGAGCACCAGACTACGAATCTGGGGGTCAGAGGTTCGAATCCTTTCGGGCGCGCCACATAACCCAAACATACCTTCACCCGCGCTCGGCGTTGCAAGATTTGCCGGGCTTGAGGTGCCTGGTCGGCTGCGTAGTCCCATAATTCGCCGCCGCCAGCTTAGCCTGTACGCGAGATCTGGCGGCACCAGCACGGCATTTAAGGCGCCATTTACTTGCATGGCGCTTTCCAGCCGCAACGCGGGGGGGAGCCGACGAGCCCCTTTCAAAGCGATCCGGCGACCAACAGCCCGGTTTTGCCAAGTGCTGGCCTCCCCCCCTCCCCCCGCATTTCTCTCCAGCCCCCAGGAAGGGCTGGCAAAATCTGCCCCGGACCCCCTAAGCTTCGATGTAGACGCGTCATAGTGCGCTTTATCGCCCGCCCATCGGGCGGTGCAGGAACAAGGAGAGGAACATCCATGCTCAAAGATCTTCACGGCGTCATCCCGCCAATCTCCACCCCCTTCGACGCAGACGGCAATGTTGTTCATTCTGCACTGGCGGAGATTGTTGAATTCCAGATAGCTGCGGGCGTGCACGGCTTGATCCCCGGTGGCAGCACGGGCGAGGGCCATACGTTCGAGCGTGAGGATTTCCTCCGCATGTTCGAAACCGTGGCGAAGACCAATCGCGGCCGCCTGCCCCTGCTTGCGGGCTTGATCGTAAATTCCACGCAGGAGGCGATCATCCGCGGGCGCATGGTCCGCGATCTTGGCGCCCAAGGCCTGCAGGTGACCCCCGTGCATTACCTGTTCAAGCCGGATGAGGAAGCAACGCTCGCACATTTCCGCGCGGTTGCTGAAGGCACGGGCCTGCCCATCCTGATCTATAATGTTATTCCGTGGAATTATCTTTCTCCCGCACTGCTGCTGCGCATCATGCGCGAACTGCCGGGCGTGGTCGGCGTGAAACAAAGTTCGGGCGATCTGAAGCTGCTGGCGGATTTGATCTTGCAGGCGCGGCCGCAGGACCTGATTTTTACGGCGATAGATGCGCTGCTTTACCCGAGCTATGCGCTTGGCGCACGGGGTACGATTTCGGCACTGCCGGCGGCGTCACCGCACGCCAATGTCGCGCTCTGGGATGCCGTTCAGCGCGGCGATCACGCGACCGCCAAGGCGCTTCATGAACGGCTTCTAGTGCTTTGGAATGCACTATCGGCGGAGAATCTGCCAGCCAATGTGAAATTTGCACTGGCGTGCCAGGGGCTGCCCTCCGGTCTTTCACGTGCGCCGATGCCGATGCCGGATGCAGCGCGCCAGGCAGCGATCCGCGCCGGTCTGGAAGGGCTTGGCGCCGCACTGAAAAAAGCAGCCTGACCAAGCCGTCCGATACCAACGCCGATCCTGCCAGCGCATGGAACAGCACCCCAATGGGCGCATAGTCCATGCGCTGATTTCGTTTTAGAGCAGATCACGTTCAGATGAAAAATCTGAACGTGTGAAGATGCTCAAAAAACAACGAGGTAGAGCGGGTTGCGTGAACCCATGTGAACGCAATACGCTCTAGCGATTCGCAAGACTACGATTTTCCAGAGTTACAGGCGATCAAGTTCAAGACAGCTTATCTTCATCGCCGCACCCGCAAAGTGCTCGCCCCGTAGCCAATGCGCTTCCTGGTGGGGGTAGGCCCGCTGATGCCATGGCGCAGCGCCTTGGCTGACATACTGAAGGGGTAAGGCCATATCCGGCCCGGCATGGCCCGGCCGCGACTGGACACCTCACGCTTCCTTCACAGTTTTTAGGCGTGGCGCCCCTGCGTGATTGCAGTTTTGACGCCCAGTGCACGCCAAAATCACGCATTTATTTGGCCCATGGCGCACACTCATTTCAGCCATCGAAAGGCGGATCGGTTTCCGTCAGTCAGCGTTGGGATCATTGGACAATGCAAGTGACCAAATCATCTTCAGGAATGACGGCGCGGACCCTGCGCAAGATTGCAAACCGGGAAACCAACGAAGTTGACCGATTTGTGGGTGAGAGAATTCACCTCTACCGCGCGATACTCGGCATGAGCCAACAGAAGCTGGCCGAGAAGCTTGGTGTCACCCTCCAGCAACTGCAAAAATATGAGCGCGGCGAGAATCGCATCGGTGCCGGAAGATTGCTGATGGTGGCAACAGCACTTGGCATCCCTGTTCAGCCCCCTTTTTATGTACCAGTGATTTGTGGGTTTACTAAGCATGTTTTGAGTGCCGGCGGCCGCATTCCGAGGGCGTGGTGGGGCCGGACATGGTTATATTGGTTGAGCTATTGATTGATGAGAGTTTGGGCCTGACGGGTGGTGCTAAACCATTCAGTGTTGAGCACCTCTCTGCGAAGTGTTCTGTTAAACCACTCATTATAGCCGTTCTCCCAGGGTGAACCAGGATAGATCCGGCTCGGCTTAATGCCGACTTTGGTCAGCCAATCTGTGAAGGGTTCGGAGGAGAACTCCGGGCCATTATCGGAACGCAGATATTCAGGTTTCCCTCGTTTGAGCAGTAAGGGGT